>ULMG01030396.1_pt1 | contig 154831 bp, 152 predicted proteins | sample 1951601 | NCBI WGS metagenome assembly ULMG01 (sample SAMEA4835545, study PRJEB28245) | human gut metagenome | biome: gut microbiome; material: fecal sample | place: Denmark | collected 2008
TATCAAAAGAAGAATATGTAGCCAATGATTGTATGATGAATGAAGATGTTAATACGATTTTAATTACGGGTCCTAATATGAGTGGTAAATCAACGTTTATGCGTCAATTGGCAATTATTATTATAATGGCTCAGATGGGATCTTTTGTACCTGCTAAAGTATGTAAGTTACCAATTTTTGATAAGATATTTACAAGAATTGGGGCTTCAGATGATTTAGTTTCTGGAGAGTCAACATTTATGGTTGAAATGAAAGAAGCAAAAAAGGCAATTTGCAATGCAACAAGTGATTCTCTTATCTTATTTGATGAATTAGGTCGTGGTACAGCAACATATGATGGAATGAGTTTAGCTCAAGCTATCTTAGAATATGTTAATAATAATATTGGTTGTAAAACTTTATTCAGTACTCATTATCATGAACTAACATCTTTAGCTGAAAAAAATAAAGGAATATGTAATGTTCATGTTGAAGCAATTGAAAAAGATGGTAATGTTACTTTCTTGCATAAGGTAAAACCAGGAGCTGTTGATCGTAGTTATGGTATTCATGTTGCTAAATTAGCCGGAATGCCTAAAGAGCTATTAGGACGAGCTCAAGAAATATTAAATTTGTATGAGAATCAAGATAAAGAACATCCGATTTCATTTAATACGCAGGTTGCTTTTGATTTTGCAGAAACTTCTGAAAATAATGAAGTGTTAAATAAATTAGAAGAAATCGATCCTTTGAAAGTAACACCAATGGAAGCAATGAATTTACTATATGAATTGAAAGAATTATCAAAGAAATAATAATAAGAAGAGGTTTTTATGTATCGTAAAGATTATTTTTATGGACTTACTGATTTAATGCATCATAATGTTTATGCAGCTTTATTAAAAGATAAAATAAAGAAAGAAGAAAGAGTTATTATTAAGGTTTTTAAGAAAGATGATGAGATTGTTGTTATCGAAACTAATAATTTTCATGATGAAATTTTAAAAGATACAAGGAAGAATAAAGAAACTGATTTAATGACTTTTGACTTACCTTTTGTTAAAGTTTTAGAAAGATATTATTGTGACTATGAATGTCCAGGAATGATATATGAATATGTTGATGGCATAGGAGCTTGGTATCGCGTCAAAATAGATGGGTATGATCCATTAGATAAAAGATTAAGACCATTTTATTTAAAAAAATCGATAAAACTAGAGGATTTAAAGAAATATACAGATAACCAAGAAGAATTATTGTATTTAGAAAATTTTTATAAGTTGACTAAGGGATTGTTAAAGTTTACTAAACCACAAAAAGTTAGACAATTTTTTGATGAATTTTTACAGAACTTATAATAAAAAGTGTCCAAAAGACATTTTTTTATTGTGGAATTTTTAGAATTCTGTATAATAGGAATATGCAATTAGGAGGCATTATGGAAAAGACAGAAAAAAAGTTGAAAACAACTTTACAAGATAATAATATAGATTTAAATAATATAGAAATAAGTAATGGAGATTTTAATTTCGGAGATATTATATATGGTAAAAGATATACTAATAATCAAGAAAAAAGAAAATTACCACTTGATCATAGAACAGGTTATTTTTTAGTTTTAAACCAAAATGAAAAAGAAATTCATTGTTTATATGGAACGAGTGATGTTCCAGATAATAGTTCTAAATATAGTTATTTTAGAATAGATGCTTTAGAATATGATTTAGAAAAAGATATATATTTTTCATTTTTTCAAAGTTGTTTGATGAAAGAACATTTAGTTTTAAGTAAAGAAGGAAAACTTAATGAACAAGATTATTTAAGAATTGTTGATAAAATGAAAAGATGTGTGAAAAAAGAAGATAGTATTAATTGTGGAGATGTAGTTAAAAATAATGATAAAAAATATTTAGTTCTTTCTAGTATGGAAGATAAATATGGGGTTTTACCAATGAGCAGTCAAGGTAAAACTAATATCTTTTTTGATAATAAAGATTATTATACAAGTTTACAAAATTTTAGAGAAATTTCTAAAAATGAAGTGCTTATAAAACTTGGTGCAGTTGATGCACAAACGTTACAAACTTTAAAGTCATTACTTGAAAAGTATGCTGAAGAAGTTCAATTTCATAAGAGTATGCATGTTGGAAGTGTAGTTCAAAATGGTAATTTTTATTATATCTATGAAGAATTAGAAAATGCTTATCAAGCGTTTAAATTAGCATCGAAAGATTCTAAAAATAAAAAAAGAGATATTGTAATAAATGGTAAGAAATTTAAAGCATTATTTGAAGAGACAATAACAATACCAAAAAGTTCTAAAGATTTTAAGCCTAAGTATGGTGCTTCTGAAAAAGAAAAAATTTATATAGACTCTTTAATGAAAGCATTTACTGCAGTTCCAGCTTATAATGATGTTAATGATTTATGTGATTGCGATGAAGAAGAAAAAGTTAAATATGGTTCGTTAGGATTTATTGTAACTAATTTAGCTGATAATAAGGATTATGTAATAATAGCTAGGGATCAAGACATATGTTTATTACTTGATCTTGAAAAATATTTAGAAGGTAAATTATATGTAGTTGAAGCGCCATCAAAAGGAATAAAAAAACGTGGTGTTTTAGGTAAAAAGACATTCTTAGAAATATTAAATTCAATGAAAGATACTTATTCTAGTTATATGACACGTTCTTATATTCCTAATTTAATAAAAATGTATGAAGGTTAGGAAAAAGATATTCTAAATTAGTAAATTGTGTTATAATTTTTTGAGAGGTGCAAGTATGGGAAAATCTAGAAGTGAATTAAGAGAAAAAGCAATGGTTATTTTATATCAAATTGATATTATGGAAAATAATAAAGTTGATTTTAATATTGAAAATTTGATTAGTGATAATTTAGAAATAGATAATGAATTTGCTAGAAATATTGTTTATGGTGTTATGACACATAAAAATGAGATTGATGAGCTAGCTAATGAAAAAATGAATGACTGGACTATTAATCGAATTGATAAAACAGGAGCTGCAATTTTAAGAATGGGTATTTATGAATTATTATATGAAGAAGATACACCAAATATTGTTGCTATTAATGAAGCAATTGAACTGGCTAAAAAATATAGTGATGACAATGTCAGAAAGATTATAAATGCAGTATTAGATAAAATTAATAATGAAATATAGTCTAAAGTTAGATTATATTTTTTTAATTTATAAGAGAAAAGATGTAATAAAATGGAAAAAATAGAGGGTTTTTTAAAAAAAATTCGTCGGTTAGTAGACGAAGAAATAATAAATTATGTTGATGAAAAAATGATTCCTTTAGATAATAAGTTAGAACAAGCTATTAATTTATATTTGTTATTGGGAAATGTTTTAAAATATAATGAACAATATGATTTTTATAGAGATTATAGAAAAACATTAGGTTTTGTTAATGTAAATTTATTAAAAAATTATGTAATATGTAGTGAATGGGCTACAATATATGTTAAATTATTGAAACGTTATGGAATAAAAGCAAAGGTAGTAAGTGAAGAAGCCCATTATTATGTAGCTTTAGAAATTGATAATATTACATATGTAGCAGATGCTACAATATATGGAGTTTGGGATCATCAATATTTTTTATCGGATTTAACTAATATAAAAAGTGGCTTTAAAATAAAACAATTTTCTTTGATATCAGGATCTAATCCTTTAAATGAATTTGCAACAGAAAGAGAAAAAGAAGATTTAGAAAATACAATTTTAAAAGTTTATCAAAAAACTAATCGTAAAATAATTCCTGATGAAAGAATTAAGAAAATAGCTGATTCAGTGCATAAAAGAATAAAAAATAATACTGGAATAGTTGGAAAATTTTCCGCAGATGATATAAATTATCGTTTAGCTTTATTGCAAAGATTAAAAGGAATTAATTCTGTTAATACACCGGTTGAAAAAAAGCAACTTATTAATAAACTAGGTGAACAAGTTTTCTTTGATGTTAAGCGTAGTAATTATAAATCATTAACTCTTTGTAATTTAAAAAATGAAATAGTTTATTATAAATTGTTTATTATTACAGATGAGAACAATGTTTATTATTTTTTAGAAACTGATGATAGTTTTTTGTTTTTTGGTGATACTAATTTATTACTTGATGAATTACTAGAAAGAAATCTAGGTATTAAGAGAGAAGATCGTTTTAGTGATTTTGCAGATGGTTTTACAAAAAAATTACAGATAAGATATTGAGTTACAAACTATTGTTTGGTATAATGGGTATGGTGGGAATATGGATATTAAGTATTATAGTATTACAGCTTTAAATAGAGCAATAAAAAATATGTTTGATAATAAACCAGAATTGAATAGAGTTTATATTAAAGGAGAAATTAGTAATTATAAACATCATACTCGTGGTCATCTTTATTTTACTTTGAAAGATGAAAATAGTCGTATTGCAGCAGTAATGTTTTCTTCTGCAGCTAGTAAATTATTATTTGAACCGGAAGATGGAATGAAAGTTTTAGTTTGTGGAAGAGTTACGGTTTATGAAGCAACAGGTGGTTATCAAATCTATGTTGAACAAATGGATTTGGATGGAATAGGTAATTTATATTTGGAATATGAAAAATTAAAAAATAAATTAAAAGCTGAAGGGTTATTTGATTTAGAACATAAGAGACCTATTCCTAAATATCCTAGAAAAATAGGGATTATAACAGCTAGTACAGGAGCAGCAATTCGTGATATTTTAAGTACAATAAAGCGTAGATATCCAATATGTCAAACTATATTATTTCCGGCTTTAGTTCAAGGAGTTGGCGCAAAAGAAAGTATTGTTTATCAGCTTCAAAGAGCACAGGACTTTGATTTAGATGTTTTGATTTGTGGTCGAGGTGGAGGCTCTATTGAAGATTTATGGGCTTTTAATGAAGAATGTGTAGCGCGAGCTATTTATGCATCTAAAATTCCTGTAATTTCTGCGGTAGGGCATGAAGTTGATTTTACAATAGCTGATTTTGTTGCTGATTTACGTGCGCCAACACCAACGGGAGCAGCAGAGATGGCTGTACCTAATTTAGTTGATGTTAATAATTTAATTAATCAATATAAAATAAGGGTAAATGAAAGTATAAATAATTTATTAAATCTAAATAATAAAAAATTGGAACATTTAAAAGAATCTTACGTATTAAGAAATCCATTAGCTTTATATGAAGTGAAGGAACAAAAATTGGATGGTTATATAGATATTCTTAATAAGTATATTACTAATAAATTAAATGAAAGTAGAATTAAATTAAATCATGTTAAAGATAGTTTTGTTCTAAAAAATCCGTTGTCTTTATATATGATTAAACAAGAAAAATTAAATAATTATGTAGAACAATTACAGAAGATAGTTGTAAGTTATTTAGATAATGGAAAGTATCGTTATAATTTGTTAGTTAATAAATTAGAATTATTAAATCCACTTAATATTTTAAATAATGGATATAGTTTAGTATCGATGAATGGAAAAATTATAAAAAGTAGTAAAGATGTTAAAGAAAAAGATATACTTGAAATAAGATTACATGAAGGAAAGATAAAAGCGATAGTAAGTGAAAGGGAGTAAATTATGAAAAAAGAAAACGAAAATGAAAAAACATTTGAAGAATCATTAGTTGAATTGGAAAATATTGTTAAAGAATTAGAAAATGGTAATGTTGATTTAGATAAAGCAATAGATAAATATAGTACAGCTATGAGACTAGCTAAAAGTTGCAGTGAAAAGTTAAATAATGCAACCGAAAAAGTAAATCAAATATTAAAAGAAAATGGAGAATTAGAGAATTTTGAAATTGAAGAGTAGAATCTTCTTTTTTTTATGGGATGAGAATGATATAATATAAAAAGTAGAGGTGAATTTATGAAGAAAAAAGAGGCTAAAATTGTAGATGAGACAAATAATAAAAAAACTTCAATTAAGAAAGAAAGACGAAGCGAAGAAAGCAAAAAAAAGAGTAGAAAGGGCTTAGTATTTTTAAGTATTGTATTTCTAGTCTTAATTATTTTAGGAGGGTCTTTTGTTTGGTACACAAAAATATATAAAGCACCTGACAAAAATGTAGATGATAATGAAGTGAAAAAAGTGTCAAAAAATGATAAATTGAAGTTTGTTAGTTATGAAAAAGCAAATGCTTCATATAGTTTTTTGAGTGATTATATTTTAGTATCTGGTTCCTCAAAAGGAACAGATTATAATAAAATATATGCTATTTTAGATAGTAATGGTAAGGAGTTAGCTAAATTTGATTCAGGATTTGAATATAGTAGTGTTTATACTGGTGTTGATGGTAAATTATATTTAGAAGTACTTATTTCTGATGATGAAAGCTCTTCTAATAGATTAGAGTTAAAAGTATTTGAAGATGGTAAAATAAATAATGTTTATTCGGAAGAAGAAAAAGGCTATATGTTTACGCCTATTGTTTTAAATAATGGAGATTTATTAGGATATGCTAAAAATCCAGTAGATGGTTATGATCCAGAAGAGGATGAAAAAGTAAATAGTCAAGTTTATTTAGTTGAAAACAAAAAGAAAATTGATTGTGGTGATTATACTGTTGAGGGTGACAAAGAAAGTCACTATAATAAGATAAATAGTTCAAGTAATTATATTGTTGTAAGTAAAACTACTGATGGAGTTAAAAAGTATGGCGCTATTGATTTGAAGACCGGTAAATTAGTTTTAGGATTTGATTATGAACAACTTGTAACGACTACTGATAATAATTTTGTGGCCGTAAAAAATAAAAAAGCTGCTCTTATAACTGCTAAATTAAAAAAATTGATAGATTATGAATATGATTTTATTGAAGCTAACGATGGTTTCTATGTGGTTGGAAAAGGTAAAAAAATGGCTTTAATGGATAAAAATTATAAATTATTTACCGGATTTGATTTCGATTTTGAAAATGCATTAACGACAGATGGATATGATTATCGAGTATCTGAAAGAGGATTTAATTCATTTGCAGCTCAAAAATATAATGATAAATATGTTTTACTTACAAAAGATAATGTTTTTGTCACAGGTTCTGATAAAACTTCTCATGTTAAAAATGATGTTTATATTATAGGTAGTGATGGAAAGTATACTCAAATTAAAAATGTTAACTTTGATATAAATAAAGGATTGGCTTATTCATTTGATGAAATAAAAAAAGAAATAACTGTTTATGATGAAAATTTAGTTGAAAAATCAAAAATATCTTTGAAAGATTATGATCTTGAAGATTCTGTTGTTGGATGTTTAAAATATGAACATGTAATTGCAGTTACTACAAGATATACAACTTTATATTTTGATTATGAAACTGGTAAAGAGTTAGACGATGCAACATATGTGGTTACTTTAAATAATTTAACAATTAATGTAGATTTGAAAAATCAAGAAGTAACATATATGGATGGTAAGGCTGTTCAAGATGATTTGACTTCTAAATTAGAGTATGATGATGCATTTTTACATTATTATAAAGATGGTAGATTTGCAACTGCTAATAACGGTAAGCTAGTCATTGCTGTTCAAAGTAAATAGGAGAAAGAAGATATGTAAATTATCTTCTTTTTTTTAAGGGTTTATGGTATTATTTAAATGATGTGATATTATGAATGAAAATAAAAATAAAATTTTGTTAGTTATAGTTGTTATAGTACTACTGATAGTAGTTTTATGTTTAGGTGTTTTTACTTATAAAGATAAAAATGAAGAAAAGGATAAAGTCAAAGTTAATTTGTCACAATTATATGTTTCTGATTATGAAATTTTAAGATTTGATAAATATTTTGTAGAAATTTTGGATCATAAAATTTATGGTATTGTAAATGATAAAGGTGAAGAAATTTATTTAAATGAAACCGGTATTTCATATAATGATATTTATAAGACAAAGGATGATAAGATCCTATTTTATAATATAATTAATAATAATTTAAATGTTTATTTGTTTAATGGAAATAAAATTGAAAAAAAATATACAGTTGAAAAAATAGATTATATAAAACCTTTAATTTTACAAGGAAATGAAGATGTTATAGTTGGATTTGTTCAAGTAAAAGACGATGGCTTTGATATTTTTAATTTAGAAAATAATATACCCGTTAATGTAGATAATCTTAAATTAATTGGTGATTATTATAAAAATGATATTTATTATACTAATACTAATTCTTTAGTTGTAGCTGATGCATCTAATAAGTTCGGAGTTATAAATTTTCAAGGTGAAGAAATAATTGATTGTAAATACAATAATATTATTTCAACCATTAATGGAAACTATATTGTTCAAGATGAGAAAGATAATTATGGAATTATTTCAGTAGAGAGTGAATTAGTTAAACCAAAATACGAAATGATAATTCCTTTTAAAAATAATTACTTAATGGTAAGACAAGGAAAGATGGCTCTTTTTGATAATAACTGTGATAATGTAACAGGTTTTGTTCTTGATTATCATGAAAAAGAATATGACTTACATAATTCAAATACAATGAAGATAAATACATTAGGTAATTATAAAATGATTATTGACGAAACTTCAAAAAAAATAAGTGTTTTAAAAAATAATAAAATCTTATTAAATTTAGATCAAGAATACGTATATGTAAAAAATAAAATATATATTTATAATGAAAAGATGATAAGTATTTATGATTCGGAATTTAATAAAGAAACAGACATAAAATTAAATGAAGATATAAAAGATGTTGTAAGCATGGATAGTGTTTATGATAATATAATAAAAATCAATTATGTAAATAGTCATTCTAAAAATAAAGAAGTTTATTATGATGTTGATGGTAATAAAGTTGATATGAAAAGGCGCAAGTTTATTTTACAAAAAAATGAATATTTGTTATTTTTAACAAAGGAAGATAGTGAAAAGGTTTTAGAGGTTATTTCGAATGAAAAAGAAGTATTGCATACAATAAAAGCCAATAAAATAAAGGTATATGATGAATATGTTATAGCTGATAAAACAATTTATAAGATTACTGTAAATAAGTAATCTTTTTTTTGCCATTAATTGGTTTAATAATCTAAAAATAAATTGTTGATAATAATATTAGGTGATTATATGAAGAAGAAAATGATGATTTTTATATGTTTAATATTTTTTATGCCTCTTATTGTTTTGGCATATAGTAAGGAAGTTATTTTAGGGGGAGAAACTTTAGGTATTGAAATAAAAAATGATGGTGTTTTAATAGTTGGTTTTTATAAGGTCAATGGAAATTATATTAATCAGCAATTAAAAATTGGCGATAAGATAAAAGAAATTGCTGGTAAGAAGGTAAATGATGTAAATCAGATGGTAGAGCTTATTGATAAAAATATGAAAGATAGTAAAGTAATTGTTTTAATATCAAGAGATAATAAGGAATTTGAGACGAAGTTAGAACTTAGTAATTTTAATGGGACATATCGAACTGGTTTGTATGTTAAAGGTGATATTACAGGAATTGGAACACTTACATATATTGATCCCCAAACAAACATATATGGAGCCTTGGGTCATGTTATAAATGAAAGTAAAACAAATAGAAAAATTGAAGTAAAAGAAGGATTTACTTATAAGTCAAAAGTAACTAGTTTTATAAGAAGTAGTGATGGTAATCCAGGTAGTAAAAATGCCGATATTAATTATAAAAATTTATTTGGAACTTTGGAAAAAAATACTAATTATGGAATTTTTGGTAAAGTAACTGCTGATTATGAAAAACGTAGTAAAATTGATGTTGGAAGTATAGATGATGTATCTTTAGGAGATGCTTATGTTTATACAACTAATTTAGCTAACGAAGTAGCTAAATATAAAATTAATATTTTAAATATAAATAAAAAGAGTAATGATAAAAATTATTATTTTGAAGTTGTAGATGATGAATTATTAAAAATGAGTGGAGGAATTGTTCAAGGAATGAGTGGATCTCCGATAATACAAAATAATAAAATAATAGGTGCTGTAACAAGAGTATTAATTGATGATGTGAAGAAAGGGTATGGAATTAATATTGTGACAATGCTGGAAGAAGGAGAACGATAATAGTTCTTTTTTCTTTGGTTGAATATTGTCCTTTTTTTTGCTATATTATAATAGGAGTGAAGTAGGATGAAGGGTAGTATATATTTAAGAAAATTTTTAAGAAAAAATAAAATTATGGTAAGTGTTGTATTATTACTTTTAGTTGTAAGTCTTTCATCACTTGCTTATGCTTATTCTCTTAATTTAAATACTTTAGATGGCGTTGAAACTGTTAAATATAGTTCGGCCGCAGAAGTTGATGCAATTAATAATGTTTTAAATGGGGTAGCTTCTGCTTCGATAGAAGAAGAAACAGATATTGTTGCTGTTACGCCACCGCCTATTTTAGTAGCAGATGAAAATGATAGCGAAGATCCCCAAAAAATAGCTACCAAAATTAAAGGTTCTTCAACCAATCAGCAAGATATTAAAAGTGCATTGAAAAAATATGAGACAAATGAAACAAGTTTGGGAATTGATGTTTCTACTTATCAGGGAGATATCGATTGGGCTAAGGTAAAAGCGTCAGGTGTTAAATTTGCGATGATTCGTTGTGGATTTAGACGTTTAGATTCTGGAACAATTGTCATGGATAATAAATTTGAAAGAAATATTAAAGGAGCTATTGCTAATAATATTAATGTTGGAATATATTTTTTCTCAATGGCGCGAACAGAAGCTGAGGCTTATGAAGAGGCGGCGTGGGTTTTGAAAGTAATTAAAAATTATGATATTACTTATCCGATTGCAACAGATGTTGAAATTTTTAATCAATATCGTTTAGCTGGTGTAAGTTATTCTCAAATGACAAGTAATACTTTAGCTTTTTGTGCTTATATAAGAAAGAATGGATACACACCAATGATTTATTCTTATGCGAATGCTTTAACTAGATATTTAGAAACGGGAAGATTTGGTGCGAATAGAGTATGGTTAGCACAATATAATGATGTTGTAACCTATAAAGGTAAATATTATATGTGGCAATATACTAGTAATGGCTATGTACCGGGCATTAATGGACGTGTTGATATGGATGTTGCTTATTTTTCTGTAACTAATGATGTGACAAAAAGTTCGATTGCTACAGGAAATGATGGAGCAACTAATTTAGAAATTGTTAATTTTAAAGATTGTGATTTAGAAGGAGTCCTTAATAAAGATGTAGTATTGCGTGCTTCACCATATGTGAATTTGCCTAATAAAGTTGGGACTTTAAGTGCTGGAACTAATATTAATGTTATTGGTATAGGTAAACAATTTATAAAAATTAAGTATAATGGAAGTATTTTTTATATTGATGATATTAATTCTTATAATTATAATTTAGAAGAGGTTAATTTTACGCCAACTGATTTAGAAGCTAAGTTAAGTAAAAAAGTTACTTTACTTAGTAGTCCATATACTTTTTTAGGTAATGAAGTTAGAAACTTAAATGAAAAAATGAATATTCATATAGTAGGTTTAAATCATAATTTCTTAAAAATAGAATTAGATGGTACAAATTATTATATTGCTGATGTAGATTGTTATACGATAGTAAAAGATAATACGGTAAGTGCAAATGGTAGTTAGATTTGCGATGATGTGGATCTTATGCTAGAATAGTCCCTTGATTAGGGGGCTTTTTTTATGGATGGTTTTGTAGAAAAGAAATTAAAAGTTAGAGAATATTTACAAAGGTTTTCGTTATTTTTATATAAAGTGGAAGAGTTTCATAAACTTAAAAAGTTGAATGATCAAGAATATCACCATTTGTTGAGTTTATCACCATTTGATAGTTGTTCTTTGAATAATGAATATCTTCAATCATATGTTTTGTTGCCTTTTGAGCAAGAATTTTTAAAAGTCAATTGTACAAGAAATGCTAATAACGAAATTATTGATATGCAACCTTGGTATGTTGATTATATAGATAAATTAGTTTTGGCTAAAGAAGATGTTCGTAGAGCAGGTTATTTAGAAATGTTAAATTTAGAAGAAAAAAAAGAATTTCTAGATACTTTGTTAGATCAAGATTTCAATAAGGGGATTATGTCTATTGAAGAATATCAGTATAGAAAAAGAGAAATAGAGCATTTAAATGATACTGATTTATTAAAGAGATTGTTTGCTTTTTATCAGATAGATATGACTAATTATAGGTGGTTTGTTGAATTAGATGCGATGAAAAAAGCTCAAGACAGTCATTTTGTTCAAGAAAATTTGATAAAATATAGTGCTAATATGAAAATAACTATTGATTTAGAAAAAAAGCAAAAGTTATATAAAAAGTTAGTTGAAGAAGCAGATAATTTACAAGAACAAATAACTATTTTATTTGGTTTAGTAAGTAAGGTTGAAACAGTTGAGTTAGAGGCTATTTATAAAAAAGTTCGTGATGATTTGAATAATGAAAAGAGTCTTCTTAAAATTAATTTTTTAGGTAAATATTTAGATGCAACAAGTTTACATAAAGGAAGTATGAATGAATATCAAAAAGAACTTTATAATCTTTTTGTAAATTTAATAAAAAATAGTTCATTATTTGTGAGAGCTTTACGAGAGTATATTGGTCGTGAAGAAAAAGATTTAACTAAATGTTATGAAAATTATTTTGAAAAGACATATGGTGAAAATGTTCATGTTGTAAGACCAGCTGTTTTTGTAAATGATTTATTTTCTTTGGGATTAGATTATTATGGTGATGAATATACAAAAAATCAAGAACAACGACAAATTATTGAAAAACAAATTAAGAGTTTAATTGAGTTTAAAAAAGGTAGTGAACAAGAAGTTGATTATATGCTAAAAATGTGGTCAAGAATTCATGAAGCTAAAACAGATAGTGAACGTACTAAGTTGTATTTTTATCAAAAAAGTGATGAAGAAGCTTTATATAGTGATATAGTTGAATTATTGAACAATGATTTGATAGAAAAGAAAAATACTTTAAAAGAAAGCAAATTGAAACCTTAAAATGATATTTTTAAATATCATTTTTTTCGTGTATGAAAACAAATTTAAATATGTTATAATATTTTATAGTATAAGGTGATACGATATGAGGATAAGAACTACTTTAAAACGTTTTTTTATAGTTTTACTTTTTCTTTTATTAATTGCAGGAATTGGTGTTGGAGTTTATATTTATATTAATAAACCTGAAGCAATTACAGATTTTTTGAAAAGTAATGCTGTCAAAGAAGAAGATTTTAAAAATGGAATTTATAGTTATGAAAGACAGTTAGATAAAAGTTATCGTGTTTTTGATGGTTGTAATGTATATGCAATTTATAATTACTTAGCAGTTATGGGTGATACTTATAAATACTATGAAAGTTCATGCTTAAAAACATCACTTATAAAAAGTGGTAAAGTTGATGAGTTAGAATTTAGTTTAAATAAAGATAATAAATATGAAGTAAAATATGATGATAAAGTATTAGAAAAAGATGGCAAGATAACAAGTATTATTGTTTCGGAAGATATTTCTAGTAAATTTAGAAGTAGTAATTTTGAAGCAATAGAATTTGTAATTAAAGAAGCCGAAAAAGAAGGAAGTTATTTTAATTTTGAAACAGCTATTGCTGGTTCGGTATCAAACTATAAATTTTATTTTTCATACTTAGAAGATGTTAAAAAATTTAAAATAGAATTAACTAGTTCCAGTAATTTAGTTTATACTAAAACGTTAGATAGTTTAGATATATTACCTGAATTTTATGAAACTAACGGAAAAATTGCAATTATAGATCCGATTAAACAAGATAATAAATTTTATTATAAATTGTTAGTTTATAATAATAATGAATTAATATACAATTTAGATAATAAGTTACCTTTAATTGTAAATGGTGTAACTTTAAATAATACTAATTCTATTTATATTAGCCTTGATTCTAAAAAAGATTTTGATTTATTAATTGGATATGATGATAAGTTTTGTGATGATAGCAAAAAAGAGGGAATTTCTTTTTATCATTTTAAAATTGCTTATGATTATAAGAAAAATAATTTTGCAATACCTGAATATGTTAAAACAGGTTATTATAAAGATGGATGTAGTTATGTAAATAAAATTATGAAGGGGTGATTTGAATGTTTTTAGAAATGCTAATTGTTTTGTTTGGAATGTGTTTGGTATTTTTCCCAGCTCTTTGTTATGTTATTTATCTTTTATCATCAGTTACAAAAAAGAAAAAGTTTGATTATCATATTGAAAAAGTAAAAGATAAGCATGGTCAAACAGGAGTTATTATTGCTTATATAGACAAAATTTTATTGGGATTATGGATTATTTGTTTAGGAATATATTTAAGTTCGTATTTTATAAACGATGTGGCTTTTGATATTTTTCTAGTTACTTTTATTGTTTATATTATAGTTAGATTTATAGATAATAAAAATGAAAATTAAGAAAAGAAGATGCATGTTATTAATTGATATGATATAATTTTAGAAGATAGAGTGATGCTTTATTAAGTAGTTATTGAGTGTCAGGTGAAATTATGAGATTTAAGGAAGAATTTTTAAAAGAATTAGTTAAAAGGCTTAAGGAAAATATTGATATTATTGAGTCAAGTTTTAAGTTTATAAATGTGGATTTAGTAAAATCTAAATTATTTAATATAGAGCCTATAGAAACACATATTCCTATTATAGTAGAAGATAATCCTTATTTATTTTTAAATAAGGTAGTTTATATGATAATAAGTCGTCAAGCTTTTAAAGTTTCTTCAAGTAACCTGTGTTGTAATTTATTATTAGAGTTGGTTAATATGATTTTAGATGAATTTGGAATGGAAAGGATTGATTGCATTGGTTGATAATTTTAGAAAGAAATTATTAGTTAGTTATTTGGAAATGGTTAAACGTGAACCTTCAATTTTAAACGAAGTAGTAGAGCAATTTTCTTATGATATTTCAAATATTATAAATGATTCTAATGAAAGTAAAAGTATTGTCCAATTAAAAAAACAGATAATGGAAATACTTAAAATAAATGAAAATAATAAAGAAACTGAGGTGGTTTTATGAGATGTCCTAAATGTGGAGCAGTTATTGAAAATGGTAAAGATTTTTGTTTTATGTGTGGAACTAAATTAGGAGATAGTGATGGCTTTGGTAGTGGAAATAGTATGGGTGGACCTCAACAACCGATGTTTTCTGAGTATAATCCATCATTAAATGAAAATTATTATAAACAAAAAGAAGCTTATAACAACCGTTTATCTAACTATCGTGATGTTAATATAGATAAAAATATTGAAGCTGGTGATAAGGATATTTTTGATTTCTTTAGTGAACATAAAATTCTAATCAGAATTGTTGGTATTTTAGTATTAGTAATTGGAATTGGATTTGGAGCATATAAGTTTTATCAGCACAAAACAACTGATAAACCTTTAACACCTGTGTTACAAAATTTATATTATGATGTTGATAGTTCATTTAAAAAAGTGAGTGGCAATCAATCACAAGTTTTGTATGCTAAAAGTAGCGATAAAGGTAATGATTGTTCTATATCTGTTTTATATGGAACTACAACAAGTGGAGACCATGTAAAAGATTTATATGAAAGTATTAGAACGACTAAAACGCAAAGTATTTATGATGATAATTTAAATGTTATAGATGCTAAACAAGTTCCATTATTTAGTGATGGAAGTATTATGGTTAATAATAATACTTGGTACTATTTTTATGAATATTATAGACCAACAGAATCAGGAGAGTATTCTTTATTAAAATTTAGATATTTAAGCTCAGTATATAAAGGATATTATTATGATATTACTTTAATTAATAATTCTAATGATAGTACTTGTACTGTATCTTTGGATAAATTTATTAAAACGTTAAATTTTGTTGAATCTTAGGAGATGATTAAATGAAGAAATGTCCTAAATGTGGTACTATTTTAGATGATTCTAAAAAAAAGTGTTATATGTGTGGCACAGAATTAGTTGATAGTAAGAAAGATGTTAGAAATTTTAATAATGATATAGGAGCTTCTATAAGTAGAGGACAAGATAATGTTTTTAATAATGGTGAAGATATAGCTTTTAAAGATAAAGATTTAGTTAGAAAAAATAATGGTAATGTTTTCTTTTCGCAAAATAGTAATTCTCAAAATACTTTTGGAAATGAAATAGATAACTTAAATTCAATGAGTTATGATAATCGAAGTAATTTTAAAAAAAGCTTTGATAATATTTTTAGTAATAAAAATTTTAAAAGTAAAGATGAACTAAATGGTAAAAGAGTAACTTATAGTACGAATCCTAATATTCCTAAAGATATGCGTAGAGCGATGGAAGCATCAGAAAAACCTAAGCGAAAGAGCAGAAAAAATGATGCAATAGAAAATAATAATGTTGAAACAAATGTAAAGACACTTAAAGCTTCTTCATTACGAAAGGAAATTGAACCAGAAGAAAAGCCTATTAAGAAAAACTTTTTTTCAAAGAAAAAAGATTCTAATGAGCAAAAAAATTCTAATCTTTTTTCAAGCTTTCCCTTTTTAAAAGACAGTAATAATCAGGATGATACAAATTCAAATTTTAGTAATAATTCTAATAGTAATTTTATGAATAATAATCAAAATTTGAATACAAATAATAGAAATAATACAAATTCTTTATTTAATCATGAAAATAGTAATAGTAATCAAAATAAATATGATTTTGGTTTTGTAAATAATAAAAGAGATTCTATTAGTCAAGAAGAACAAAAAGAAAATAAAAATAAATTTCAAGAAGTTACTAAGCAACTTAATAAACGAGTAACTTATAGTAAACCAAAAAAAGTAAAAGGATATAAAGATAATTCTTTTAAAGGTGATACTAAACAAATGGTTATTAATATATTTTGTATAATAGCTTTTATTGGAATTTTAATTTTTGTTTATAATAATTTTTTGAAACCTAAAGATAGTAATGATTTAGCTGGACTTACCTATACTTTAGATAAATCATTCGTTTTACATAGTAAAGATGCTTTCGGAAGATATTATATTTATGATAATAATTGTTCTTTACGAATAAGTTATGGTGCAACGAATGATGCAACTGGATTTGTTGATAATTATTTAAATAATATTGCTGATACTTATAAAAGAGATGATAAAGCAACTGTTCAATACGATGAGCTAAAAATAAATGATAATTTATGGACTGCAATGAGTATTTTATATTTTCCAACAGATTTAAATACAATAGGAGGAGTTGCACCATTACCAAGATATAAATATACAGCTATTTTAAATAAAGGTAATTTTTATTCCATTATTTTTGTTAATGCTAAAGAAGATGCAACTTGTTCAGAAAAGTATGAAGCTTTTGTTGATACTTTAGATTTTACTGATGATAATTCGTAAGAATTATCTTTTTTTATAAAAAGATTTATAAATCTCTTTAGAGTCTTTTTAACTTTTTTAAAATGTGATATGATAAAGATATTAGAATAAAGGGTGATTAAATGACAATTTCGGCTTTTAAACTATTTTATGATGAGTTTATTTATAAAAAAAATGTGATGATTAATTATTTAAATATTGATAAAAATATTAATACAATAAGAGAATTAGCATTTCAGATTAGAAATACCTATAGAGGAAATAAAGATGAATATAATAATACTTTGAATGATATTCATTTTAAGCTAAAAGAAGAATTAAATGAAATAAATAAAGTAGAACCTTATTTATTTGAAGTTTATTATATAATATATAAAAATAAAATAACGATTGGAACAGATACTGTTTTTGAAATGCCATTTATTATAGCAACGTCTTTTTATGAAGATTATCGCTTGGATCATGAAAATGAAGAAGAAACAAGAAAAAATTGGATTCCAAGATATACTTCATTAGATAAAAAAAGAATGAAAAATGACTATAAAAAATTGGGATTAAGTAATTATTTTTTAGAATTACTAAATGAAAGACCTGGAAAATATGTCTTTTGTATAGATAGAATAAATGAATTGAATGCTATTAAGCCTTTGTATGATGAATCAGAATTAGCTTTTTCAGGACGTATTGAAGATGTATTGAAAGATTTTAGTGAGATTATTATAAAATGTGAAAAGAAGGCTAAAAAGAGTATTGATTATGAGGCTATTAGTGAAGCTTTAGAATTAGTATTAAGAAGAAAAGTTGATTCATGGCAAGATATTTTTTTAGAGTATTATAAAGATTATTTTGCTAAATTATATGAAAAAAATAAAAAAAGTAATTCAATTTTAAATGGTATTTTTATTGCTAATGATATATCTTTTGAATCATTTGAAGATTTATGTACGGAGTTAGCTTTAGAAAAAGAAAAATTATATGCAGATTTTAATAATGCTAAGGAATTAAAGATTGTAATTGATGATGATTCTTATTGTGCAGATTTTAGGCGTAAAATGCTTATTGAATACTTTGATGAAAGAATTCGAGAAGAAATTCCGGAAGCAAAAGATGCTATGGTAATGGCTAGTTATATCTATCGTTTAGCTTCATTTAGTGTAGACTTAGAAGATAGGGTATTTAATAGAATTTTATATGAAGCCAGTCATGCTCCAAGTTTAAAAAGAGGCAATGATGTAAGAAGTGCGGTTATTAATAAAATATATGATTTATATAATCCATGTTATTTATTATCAGTGTATGAGGAAAAACGTAAAAAGGTTGAAAAAGTTTTGGATAACGCAGGTCAAGAATTTAATTTGACTGTTGAAAATATGTTAAGAAAAATTAATGATCAAAATCAGCAAAACTATTCTTTGTTAGCACTTCGTCAAATAAAGAAAGACTTAATTGAGCGTAAAAAGAAGTTTTTAATTGAACATTATATAGATGTTAAATCACAAGATATATTTGGTTATTATGATACAAGAGATTATGATTTAAGTATTTTATGTTGTGATCTTGATTTAAATGATTTGACAAATGTTTATAATTTAACTAAGTATAAAATAAAAAATGAAGAGCTTGTAGAAAATTCGTCAATAATTAAAGAATATGATAGCCTAAATGATCGAAGAAATCGTTTATTACAAGAAGTTTTAGGTTTTTATGCTGAGCAAGTACTAAAGATAGTCTATGAAGATAAAATAGACGATAAAGAACTTTATTGGTCATTGGTTAAAGATATGGCTAAAAAATATTTAGGTGATGAATATAAAGGTTATGTTATTGCTGGACGTACTGTAAAAAAAGGCGTTGAAAATGATAATAAATATTGTATGAAGAAAGAAGAGTTTTTAGGTCAAAGTAAATTTGGGCAATTAATAAAATTTGCTGAAAAAGCTCAAATGAAGAGGTAATAAGATGAAAAAAGAATTAATTGAAGAATATTCTAAACTTCCTATCACAGAAAAAAGAAATATATTAATAAATGATATGTTAGAAACCATAGAAACAATTCAAAAAATTTGTACAATGAAAAATATAAAGTATGATAAATTAAAAAGCAAAGATATTTTAATTAATCGAAATAAAATTTATGAAGATGATTTTTTGTATTTACTATATGTTTATAATATATATTTAAAAGAAGATTTAGGAGCTTTATTGATGGAATTACTTTAAAAAAGCTTAAGATTTTAACTTTTAAGCTTTTTTTAATGGTATAATATTTGTAGAAGATATAAAAAAAGAATAGGTGGTTTTGAAATGAATCTAGAGGATATGTTAGAAAAAATTAAAAGATTAGATAATGGTGGTAATGGAACGAATATGGTTTGTTTTATTGTTGCTTTTGATTTATTATATTTTTTAAATGATACAGATAATAGAAATAGATTTATTTATGAATACTATAAAAATGATAATAGTATGTTTACTGGTAATTTGAAAAAAATTTGCTATTATTGTGAAAGTATTTTGTTAGAAGATGAAATATATAATAATATGTTGAAATCTATAGAAATGGAAGTTCGTAGAAATGATTTAGTTAGTAGATATAATTATTTTGATACAATCGAGCGAATTGAAAAAGCTAATATTAGTACAAAGAATATGATTAGTGATGGTTTTAAAATAAGATTGCTTAAAGATATGTTTAGTTCTTCTAATGATGATTATGTTGATCTAACCAAAAAAGTAGCGACTTTAAAAGATCGTTATGATAAGAATATGATTGATGTAGTAACGATTATAAGTATTTTTGTGGCTGTTGTAATTGGAATGGTTAGTGGAATTAGTTTTAGTTTAGAAGCTTTTAAATCAATTACTAATAATAATATTTATGAAGTTTCTTTAGTTACCTTGGTCGTTGGTTTTTGTTTATTTAATTTGTTTTATAGTTTGATAAAATTTGTTGGCAAAATAAGTGGTAAAGATTTAGATAAAAAAGGATATTTATTATTTGTTGAAGTAGTATTTGTTGCTTTAATAGTGTTTTTTGTTTTAATTTTGGCTAAGTAATTTGTTTTATTATAAATGATTAATAAAAATGATTAAAAAATATAAATTAAGTATTGCTATAATTCGGTATTTGTGTTATTATTGAGTAGTCGATGGACCTCTAGCTCAGTTGGTTAGAGCATCCGGCTCATAACCGGGCGGTCGTAGGTTCGAGTCCTACGAGGTCCACCACTTAAGGATGCGAGTGTGGCGAAATTGGTAGACGCGCTAGACTTAGGATCTAGTTCCTTACGGAGTGGGGGTTCAAGTCCCTTCACTCGCACCATTGATAATTAGTTCGATTTATTCGAACTTCTATATAGAATCAATCAGAGATGATTGATTTTTTTGTTATCAAAAAAATTATTCGAAAGTTTGATTATTTTAAATATTGAAAAAAGATTTATAATACTTGTTGCTACTAAAAATATATGATTATTTTAATAATTTAAAATATAAAGTAAATATGTTTCTCTTAAAAAGAAAATTATTTTTAGAAGATAAATTAGTATAAATGATAAAGAATGTGATAGAATATTTGCTACAAATGGGAGGGGTTTATATGCAAAGGACTAAAGATAAAGCGAGTGAAGAATTTCAAAATTTAGATGATTATGGGAAAAAATTTATAATTCTTTAACAACTTCAAAACCGATTTATCATTTATTACATGATGGATGTTGTGATGATCATAATGTCGTTATTAATTTTAATTTGATAAAAGAGACAGAAAGAGAGTACTTTGAATTGGATGTTGCCTCTTCTTTTGAATCAGTAATAGAACCATATATAAAATATAATGTAAGAGGTAGTATTTTAGATACAGATAATATAGAAAGCTTTTTATATATGATTAATTCTTCTAAAAATTCTAAGAAAAATATATTATATGGAATTTATCTTGATAATAAGACTTTTATCAAAGACAAAGTTAGTCTAAAAGAAGTATTTCAAATTGAAGAGTCAACTAGAAAAGTAATAGAAGTAGCTTTAACTATTGATGAGTATCTTAATGCTTCAGAAAAATTTATTATAGATCCACAAAGTAAAATTTATAGACTTTATTCGAATGGAAAGATGGATATGGTTTTATTTTGTAATCTTATTTATTTCAAGCGCGAGAAAATAAAGATACGTAAACAATAGTAGATAATAAGATGAATTTGACAAAACAATTATCTAAAAATTTTCTTGCAAAAAAAGATATAAAATTATAATGAAAAAGGGGTGTTAATATGGCAAGACAAAAATATCATATAAATGGAAGAGATATGTTAATGATAGATCATCAAGGTTTAGTTGATTATGATGAATATTATATTTTATTAGGTAAAAGCGCTGAACGTAGAGCTGATATTACAACAGAGTATCAAGTTAGACAAAATGAAAGCATAATTGAAGGAGAACCTAGTATTAATTATTCGGTATACTATGCTAAGTTTTTAGATGAATTAAAAAATCGTAATATAAAAATGTATAATCAAAAATTGAGTTTGTTAAAAAATTATTTAGCTGATTTAAAAGAAGAAGAAAATATACATTTAGATGCTGTAGCTAGTTTATTAGAAGAAGGTTACGCTTTCGATAGTGATTTAAGAAAAAAAGGTATTTATATTATAAATGTTGATGGGGCTTATTTTCAGTATGAGAAAGTCTCTGAAGGAAAGATTAAAGTTGAGATGGGGGAAAGTTATTTTGTCCAGAATGTAAATATAAGTAGTTTTCAATTAGTTCCTATTGCAGTTGAAGAATATCAAAGATTAAAAGAAAAACAAAGTGTTGGAAGAAAAATTTAATAATAGTTGTTGTTTAAAAAGAATATTTGACAAGTTCAATATAAGTTAATATAATTTAGATATCACAAAGCCATTGCGAGGAAGAGTAGAAAAATAAAAGTATTTTAGAGAACTCCGGAAGGTGAAAAGGAGGATATAGTTATTTTTTGAACATGGCCCTCAAGGCGTTTAACTGAAAAAACAAGTAAGTTAAGACAGGAGTGCCTGTTATAGCACAGACCTATAACTATGCTTTTGACATAAGTAGGTTAACGAGTTTAATATAGTAATATATTAATGAATAAGAGTGGTAACGTGATATATTCACCTCTTAGAATCTATTAGATTCTAGGAGGTTTTTTAGTGGAAAGGAAAGGGATTATAATGAATGTATTGATAGGAATAAGTTGGCCATTTGCAAATGGAGAATTGCATTTAGGGCATGCCGCAAGTAGTTTACCCGGCGATGTTATAGCAAGATATTATCGACTAAAGGGGGATAATGTTTGTTTGGTTTCTGGAACAGATTGTCACGGAACACCAATTAGTATTAAAGCTTTAAATGAAAAGAAAAAACCAAAGGATATTGTTGATGATTGTCATGAAAGATTTGCTAAAGATTGGCAAGATTTGGGAATTAGTTTTGATTTGTATAATCGAACAGATGATTTGTATCATAAAGAGTTTGTTCAAGATATATTCAAAAAATATTATAAAAAAGGCTATCTTTATGAAAAGGTAGAAAAGCAATTGTACTGTAAAAATTGTAATTTATTTTTAGCTGATCGTTACGTTATTGGTGTTTGTCCTAAGTGTGGAGCTTTAATTAAAGGAGATGAATGTGAAGATTGTGGTAGTTTACTTAATATAAAAGATGTTAAGGATAAAAAATGTGCAATATGTGGAAATAATGCAAATGAAAAAGAAATAAAAAATTTATATTTTGCTTTATCTGAATTTCAGAAAGTAGTTGAAGATTTGTGTCAAAAAAATAAAGAAAAATGGCGAAATAATGCTCTTGATTTTACTAGGCGTTATTTAAAGGAAGGAATACCAGATAGATGTGCTTCACGTAGTTTGAATTGGGGAATAGATATTCCAATTTTGGGCTATGATGATAAAAAAATTTATGGTTGGTTTGAAAATGTTTGGGGATATGTAACTGCTTGTAAAAAGTATTGTGAAGCTAATGGTTTAAATTGGGAAAATTTTTGGAAAAAAGATAAAGATAATAAAATATATTTAGTACATGCTAAAGATAATATTCCTTTTCATACTGTTATATTTCCAATACTTTTGAGTGCTGCTGAAGATAATTATAAGTTGCCTGATTATATCGTTAGTGATAATTATTTAACTATTGAGGGTGAAAAATTGTCTAAAAGTAAAGGAAATTATATATCTTTAAGGTATTTATTAGATAACTATTCATCAGATTTAATTAGATATTTTCTTTTAATAAATGATCCTGATAAAAAAGATTTTAATTTTTCTTGGAATAATTTTATAAATTCTAACAACGCAGAATTACTGGGAAAATGGGGAAATTTTGTTAATAGAACATTAATTTTTATTAATAAATCATTTGCTGGTAAATTATGTAATAATATTCTAGATTTGAAAATAGAATCTCAATTAAAAGAATTGTTTGGTAAAATTGGAAACAATATTGAACAAGGAAATATTAAAGAGGGATTGCAATTAATTTTTAATTTTATTGGTACTGCTAATAAATATTTTGATGAGAATCAACCATGGAATTTAATTAAAGTTGAACCAAAGAAATGTGAAGAAGTTTTATTTAATTGTTGTAATATAATATTTAATGTTAATATTTTGTTAAAACCTTATTTGCCTGTAGCATGTGAAAAGGTTGAAAAATTTATTAATAATTATAGTAACAAATGGCAATATACTAGATTAACTAATGTAAAATTAAGTGAAAATATTGAGGTATTATTTGTAAGATATGATAAAAAGATAATTGATAAAGAAATAAAAAAGTTATTTGTTAACAGAGAAACCAAGTAAAATTATTAGTAACTTTTATAATATAAGGGGTATGTAATGATGATTAAAATGTGGTATATTATAAATGAAAAGTTTAGATTATAGGAGTTTACTTACTGATGAGGATTATAGAAAAGAATATTGTGAAGTAAGTTTGTTATAGAAATAATATTTAAGGAGATTAAATGAAAACGAATTATTTGATTATAGGTGATAGTATTGCTTATGGTGTAGGTGCTGCTGATAATGGTGGTTTTAGTAATTTATTAAAAAGTAATTTTTTAAAATCAGAAAGTTCTAAAAAAACAGAAAATTATGTACATTGTATTGGTTTTCCTGGAGCAACAAGTAAAGATATCTTAGATAAAATGCCAACTATTTTAAATCTTTATTACTCTTTAAATACCAAAAACGTTTTAATTGTTTTGGTGGGAATAAATGATACACAGTTTTTTAAAGAAAAAGTTAAAGTTCAACTTGCTGAATTTAAAAATAATATTACAAAAATGATTGATATAGTTAAACAGAAAGATAATTGTAAAATAGTATTTTTAGGCTTAACTGGTTTTATGGATAAAAGTCAATTGCTTTTATGGAAAACTGATAAGTTCTATAATTATGAAGAAATAGATAAATATGATAATACTTTAAAAAATATTTGTGATGATGAAAAAGTTGATTATATACCTTTAAAGAATATTTTAACTGAAGATGATTATATAGATGGATTACATCCTAATGATAGAGGCTATTTAAAAATATTTGATGAAGTATGGAATTATATTAATAATTAGTTAGAAAGGGATATTTATGTTATTAGGTAGTGTTATTCTAGTATTGCTATTACTTTTTTTTGCAATTTATAAGTTATGTGTTTATTTAAATAAAGGAGATAGTATTAAAAAGAAAAAAATAAATTCTATTATAATTAAAGGAAGCTTAATTGTAAGTGGATTACTTATATTTTTAATTTTATTTAATTGTTTTAAGGGATATTTTTATGGTAGTAGTTATCCTTATTGTTTTTATGATGAAAATTGTTTTGTTTATGGTAGTAAAGGCTTGTTATTGAGACTATTTTATAGTTTACCAGTCGTGGTTATTTTGGCTCTTTTATTATCATATATAATTATTTACAAGAAAAAATATAAAAAGAAAATTTTAAATGAGAAGTTGTATAAAATTTTTAAGATGGGTTTAATAATTAGTGGAGTGACATTTTTAATAATTGTGGGAAGTTTTGGAATATATTATAAATGTAATTTTATTGATAATCTTGTTATTTATGATTCTTCTAATAAATATTATGTTCGTATTTTAAAAAATAAAATGAATGTTGTTGTTTTTGAAGAACAAGTTTGTATTCAAGAGCCTTGTATTCAAATGTATGATAAAAAATATAGTATTCCTTTTTCAAATGATATTTTAAATAAAATACAGTTATCTTTAAAAGAGATAGACCAAACTGAACATGGAGAAAAAGTAATTATTTATGATGAGAATTCTTTAAAAAGTTCGCAAAGTTTAGCATTAGCGATAATAAATAAAAATGAGGATTATTTAAAGTGATTTTATAGATGAGTTAAGGAAGTGATTGGACAAAATGAATCAAGAAAAAGTAGGAGCGTTTATTAAAAAATTACGTTTAAAAAACAATTTGAGTCAACAAAAGTTTGCTGAAAAGTTAGGGGTTACTTCCCAAGCTGTCTCTAAATGGGAGAATGGAAAAAATATTCCTGATTTAGCAATTATGTTAGAAATTAGTAAATTATTCAATGTTGAAATAGATGAGATAATTAAAGGAGAATTTAATAATTCTTTAAGGACAATAAAAAAAGATAAAAAAAAGAATATAATAATTATTATTTTAAGTATAATAATTATTATTTTACTTAGTCTTTTGATTATTTTGTCTTTTAAAAAGAGTGATAACTATAATTTTGATACATTATCAACGAATTGTAAAAATTTTAATCTTTCAGGAACAATAAGCTATAATACAAAAAAATCATCTATTTATATTTCTAATATTGAATATTGTGGAAAGAAAGATGAAACTAAATATAAAAAAATAAAATGCTTTTTGTATGAGGAAAATGATAATGTTAAAACAACGATTGGTGCTGTTAATTCTTTAGAAAACATTACATTAGATGAATTTTTGCAGAATGTTGAATTTTCTATAGAAAATTATTCGCACGTTTGTAAAGATTATAAGAAGAATGATTTATATTTAGAAATTAATGCGATGACTGAAAATGAAAAAAATATTATGTATAAAATTCCACTTACTTTGTCAGAAAATTGCAAAAAATAAAAAGTTCAACTTGTAGTTGTTATAAATTTAACTTATAGTTTAGTAATTAAACTGATACTTTCTTGGCAAAAGAAAGTATTTTTTTTATGCTTGATTAGAAAGTACTAAAAAAGCGAATAATAGTTGAGAGGTACTTTTTAGAAAGAAGAATTAAAATGAAAAAAAGAATTTTAGTTTTTATATTATTTTTAATAGTAATAGTCTTTTTAGGAGGCGTGATAATTAAAAATAACATAGAAAATAACAGAGAAATCTTGGAAGAAAAAGAAAGCATGGTAACTTTACAAAAGGAATACGAAAAAGAAATTGTTACAGATGGTTATACAATTGATAAAGCGAATGTTATATTAGATCCTTATCATAATTCGCCATTAACAGCTTTGATTTTGTTTGAAACTGAAAATGAAGTAAAACCGTTAGTTACGGTACAAGGACGTGATGATAAGGTAACTTTAACTCATGAATTTAACCAAGGAACTAAACATTATTTAACGGTTTATGGTTTATATCCTGATTATGAAAATAAAGTAACTGTTTCATATGATGATAATGGTAAAAACGTAAGTAAAGAGTATACGATTAAGACAGATAAATTACCTGATGATTTTATTTTGCCAACAAAAGTTGAAGCAGATAAAGATAAGTTAAGTAATGATTTATATTTTTATACGCCGTCTAGTAAAGGTTATACGTGTGCATATGATATTAATGGAGATGTAAGATGGTATTTAACAAGTAATGCGGTATGGGATAATAAGTTACTTAAAAATGGTCGAATGTTAATTAGTACCGAAAGGTTAATTAATACACCTTATTATATGACTGGATTATATGAAATAGATATGCTTGGAAAAATATATCGTGAATATTCTTTAAAAGGCGGATATCATCATGATTATTTTGAAATGCCAAATGGTAATTTATTGGTAGCGAGTGATGATTTTAATAATCTAAGTGGAACAGTTGAAGATTATATAGTTGAAGTTGATCGTGAAACTGGTGATATTGTAAAAACATTTGATTTAAAAGATATTTTAAAGATGGAAGATGGTAAAAGTGAAAATTGGATAGAATATGATTGGTTTCATAACAATTCGGTTTGGTATGATGAAAAGACTAATTCGATAGTTTTATCAGGTCGTCATCAAGATGCTGTAATTAATATTTCTTATGAGACAGGTAAGTTAAATTGGATTATCGGAGATTCTACTAATTGGAGTAGTGAGTATCAAAAATATTTCTTTAAACCAACTTCTGGTGAATTTGAATGGCAATGGTCACAACATGCGGCAATGGTCACACCTGAAGGATATATCTTCTTGTTTGATAATGGTAATAATAAAAGTAAAGACAAGAGTAAATATGTGTCAGCTAGTAATAGTTATTCAAGAGGTGTTATGTATAAAATAAATACTGATGAGATGACAATTGAACAAGTTTTTGAGTATGGTAAAAAAAGAGGTAGTTCTTTTTATTCTCCATACATCTCAGATGTTGATTATTTAGCTAAAGACAATTATATAATTCATTCTGGGGGAATTGTTTATGTTGATGGAGAAAATTCTAATCAACCAGCTGGCTTTAGTAAAAATGCTAAGCTAGTTTCTGATACAGTAGAACTATTAAACAATAAAGTCATTTTTGAATTGGTTTTACCTACTAATAATTATCGTGTTGAAAAAATAAATATTTATGATACAGCAACATTTAGCTTAGGTGATGCTAAAAGACTTGGTAGCTTAGGAACTACTGCCATTACTACTAAGAAAAAAGTTTTAACGCTAAATAGCAAAAAAATTGATGAAGAATATAAGAAACATAAAATAGAATTTGTTAAAGAAGAAGATCGCTTAGTATTTCAAGGTAAATTTAAAAAAGAAACAAAAGTAAATGTTATATTATATAAAGATTTTAATGTTAATTATTATAATATAGCTATTAGTAAACATCCTTATACAGCTTTATGTGTTGATATATTTAATAGTGATGAAGAAAAAAATGGCTTAACAATTAATAGTTATATTAATAAAGATGGCTTAAATGGTAAATATTTGATTTATTTAGAAATTGATGGCGTAGTGTATGATACAGAACAAAGTGTACTCTTTTAAGATAAATTAATACTAATTTTCAGTTTGATATTTTTATAAATTATAGTATAATTATCTAAGAATAGGTGGTTGGTTATATGAATGATATATTAATACCAAATTTAAAATTATTATTTAAACCATTAGTAGTTTATTATGGTGAATGGGAATTAGGTAATGGGTTAAAAGATATTGCTTTAGTAAAAAATGGTAAGAACAAATATGAAGAATTTTTAGAGAGATATTATTATATGCCACTTAATGTAATATTCAAAGATGATGATATTGTAAAATCTTTTAATATTAGAATTTGTTCAAAAATTGTTGGAAATACTAGATGCTTATATTTTTCTAAAAGAGCTTTTTTACGTAATTTAGTAGGCAATATAGATGAAATTATTGATGCTAATGGAGAAGATGCCTTTAAGGATATTAAAAAAGCAATCAGAGATAAAAAGGATCAATATCGTGATGTTTGTAGTAAAGGTAGTGAATCGCCATATTATGAAGAATTAAAAAATGAATATGTTAATTCAAATGTTGATATGGAATTTGAAGAGTTTATTGTTATGTGTAAAAAGCAATATACAAAGTTACTTACTGGGTATAATGCAGTTATTGATTTATTTGATAAATCAATAAATTTAGATCGTTTTATTAAATGTTTTGATGTTGATAAATTATATTTGTATGTATGTTATTGTTTACTTAAACATAATGAAGAATATTATAATAAATATGGTAAGTTTGATTATAATATTAATTTTATTGAAAATTATCGTGACATTGTAAAACAAAAGAGAGATGAGAATAGTTTTTATAATTCTTCTTTTGTGGCAACTGTTTCTTCAGAAAAGATTGTTTATACAGTTGATGATTTGTTTAGAGATTATGATAAGTTAAGAAGTAATGTTTAATTAAAATAGAAGCCTACTTTTAAAGTGGGCTTTTTATTAGGGAAAATACTATCATTTAATTGCTTTTTGCTTTATAATGAAAAGTATTAGAAAGGTGATGTATAGTGGTTTTAGAAGTAAAAAATTTAAATAAATCGTATGGGCGTAAAAAAGTCTTAAATGATGTTTCTTTTAAAATTGATGCTGGTGAAATATTAGGTTTTATTGGACCTAATGGGGCCGGAAAGACGACAACGATTAAGTTAATTTTAGGATTACAGTTAATTGATTCGGGCGAAGTTATTATTAATGGATATGATGTTAAAAAAGATTTTGTTAAAGCAATTGAAAAAGTAGGAGCAATTGTAGAAAATCCTGATGCTTATCTATATTTAACAGGACGTAAAAATTTAGAATTAATTGCTTCTTTGTATAAAGATATAACTAAAGATAGAATAAAGGAAATTATTAAGTTAGTTGGTCTTGAAAATCGCATTGATGATAAGGTAAGTAAGTATAGTTTAGGAATGCGTCAACGTTTAGGAATAGCATCAGCGTTATTAGCTGCTCCTAATTTACTTATTTTAGATGAACCAACAAATGGTTTGGATCCAGAAGGAATTAAAGAATTAAGAGATTTGGTTAAAAAACTAGCGCAAGAAGGAGTAGCAATTTTAATATCAAGCCATAATTTAGCAGAATTAGAAAATTTCTGTACAAATGTTTGTATTATTAAAAATGGGACAGTTATTTCTGAAAATAAAATGGCTGATTTGAAAAAAGATAGTAAATCTTATTATGAAATTGAAGTAAGTAAAATTAGAGGATTGAAAAGTCTTTTACAAAAAGATGATGAAATCATTGATGATAATACCCTTCATGTAAAAAGAAATAAAAAGGAAATAGCAGAATTAGTAAAAGAAATTGTGAAAAAAGATATTGATATTTATCAAGTTAAATTAGTAGAAGCATCATTAGAAGAGGCTTTCTTAAAAGAGACAGGAGGTAATATCATTGATTAAATTAATAAAAAATGAATTTGTTAAATTATTTCATAAAAAAGCAATCTATATTTTAATATTTTTAACAATTTTATTAATCGGTTTTGAGACTTTTATTACTAAAATAAATGAAAATTTTATTTATTCTGATGAGGAATATTATAGTAAAATAGTAGAACCTTTATTAAATGGGGAAGTGACTGATTATAGTGAAATACAAGTTCTTTTAGATGATAAATACTATTATGATTTGTCGCAGTTAGCTAAAGAGTTTAAGAAAGGCCAAAATTCTTGGGAATACGTTTACTTAGTTGATAAGGTTGGTTCTTATATTACTTGTATGAATGAAAATAAATATTTATATAAAAATGATAAAAAATATAATGAATGTCAAAAAAGTTATGATGAAGAATTGAAATATGTTAAAAATAATAGTTGGCAGGATGTATTAAAAAGTGAAAAAAATGAATATGAAAAAAGTAAGCAAGAATTAGAAAGTACTTTTAAATCATTAGCTAATGGGGAAGAAAAAGATGAAGTAACAAAAGAGATTAAAATATTAGAGTATCGTATTGCAGGAATAAATTATTCTTTGAATGATAATATTGAACCTAATACTTCTAAAAAAGCCCAATTGGTTTCGACTTATGTAAATCAAGCAATTGTTTATTTAGATTATAATGAAGATGAAAGTACTTATAAAAATCGTGCATTGTTAGAAGAAAAAAGAAATGTTGAAAAAGAATATAAGGAAGCTAAATATAAATTAGATAATAAAATGTATGGAAATGATAAAGATATATCTTTGATAGAAATGCTTAATTCAAGTGTGACTACACCAATATTCTTAGTTATTATTGCTGCAATTATGATAGCTGGTAGTATTATGGCTGATGAGTATAGTAAAGGAACGATAAAACAACTTTTATTACGACCTTATACAAGAAGTCAAATTCTATTTAGTAAGTTTATAACAGCTTTATTAGTATCAATTATGTTCTTATTATTTTATATATTAAGCGAAGTTATTATATATGGCTTTATTACCGGCTATAAAGAATTATCTTTACCAATAGTAATGTATGATTATAACTTAAGTAAAGTTGTTTTGATAAGTGCTTGGAAATATATAGGTCTTTATATTTTAGCTTTATTACCTTTTTATGTTATTTTACTAAGCGTAGCCTTTTTGATAGGCAGTACGATTGGTTCGTCAGTCGTGGCATTTATTGTGGCTTTTGTTACATATTTCTTTGGTAATATTGTCTCAGGATTTGCTTCAGTGACTAATGTGGCTGCATTAAAATTTTTACCAATGATGAACTGGGATTTAAGTGCCTATTTATTTGGAGGTTTGCCTACTTTTAAGTATTGTAATTTCAAATTAGCGTTGATAGTAGATATTGTAACGATTGTGATTTTATTTGTTTTAGCACTTGTTTTATTTAAAAGAAAAAATATAACTAATCAATAAAATTAAAAAATAATATTTTGGTTAAGCCAAAGTATTATTTTTTTATGAAAATATTTAGACTTTAATTTGTTTTTTTAATAAGTTATAATAAAGTATAGTAGGGAGTATGTTATATGGCAAATAAATTTTTTGAAGAACGACCAAAGAAAAAACATGAAAAAATAAATAAATCAGTAGATAATTATGATGCTTCTATCTTTACGAGTGGAATGGGATATGATTCCTCATTTGATCCCCAAGTTGAAGATGAAGAAGTATATCAAGAAAATAATGAATATGAAGATGAAAATGTAAATGAAGTAGTAGAAAATAATTATTCAAGTGCTCCTTCATATGATGATTTATTGGCAAAGCAAAAAAAAGATGAGGGACCAGATTTTGTAAGTGTTACAGAGACAAAAAAGGAGGAAGAGAAAGCACCCAAAGAAATTGAACAAGAAAATAATGATGATGAACTTAATAATGCTTTTTTAACACCAGAAAAAGCAATAAAAGAAGAAGCAATAAAAAATCCAGTATATGTTTCGCAAGAAGAAGTTGTTGTTGCTGCTAAAGTAAACTTATTTATTGTTATAGGAATGTTAATTAAAGCTTTTTTTAAACCAGGAACTTCGGTTGTGGAAGCTGTCAAAAAATATAAAGATACAAAAAAAGCTGTTAAAATTACAGCTTATATAACTGTATTAATCATTTTGTTATCATTAGGAATACATGTTTTAACTGGTGGTTTTAAAAAGATGTATGATTTAAATACAGGGTCTTATACAACAGTTGTTGATTTTACTAATATATGGCAGCAAGATTATTTATCAATAATAGTTGGAGCTTTATCTATTTCTTGTATTTTAATTTTGGTAGTATCGGCTGTTTACTATATTTTATCTTTTATGAAAAATAAAGGTGTTTATTTAGGAACTTATATTATGGTAAGTAATTTGGCTTTGTTTCCATTTTTATTTACGGTAGCTGTTTTGTATCCGGTTGGGATAATTATTAGTTATTATATTGGTTTTTTGTTAGTTTTAATTTCGTTAGTTTTTGCTTCACTGAGTTTTTATACAACTATAAGTGAAGTTGTTCCTTTTAAAGATGCTAATGAAAAAATATTTTATAATGTATTTTCGATATCAATTGTTTTAATTTTATTGATTTTAGTAATTGTATTATTTTTTGCTAATGATTTTAATGAAATAATGAATTTGATAGGAACATATTTTTAATAGAAGAGTAGTAGTGAATTACTCTTCTTTTATTATGGAATAAATTTTAGCAAATAAAAAATCTCTTTATTTCTAAAGAGATTAATTAACTAAATGGTGACCCGTACGGGATTTGAACCCATGAATGTATGCGTGAAAGGCATATGTGTTGACCGCTTCACCAACGGGCCATTAAAATAAATGGTGGGCCTGGGGGGACTTGAACCTCCGACCTCACGCTTATCAGGCGTGCGCTCTAACCAGCTGAGCTACAAGCCCATTTGTTTTAAGCTTTAGTCTGTCTTGCAAGGCTTTTTCCTTGCTGACTAGTTAAGTATATCAAGAGTCTTTGAAAAATGCAACAAAAAAATGATAAAAATTTAAAAAAAATGAAAAAAAGTCGATTTATGGTATAATTAAAGGGAAAAAAGGTGATAAAAATGCTTTTTCTAGTTAATAAAGAACACTTATTTAATGAAAAAATGCTTAATGGTATTGAAATGGTTGAATATGAAAATGTTTTTGAGCAAACACTTTATGTTGAAAAAGAAACATTTAGACATTTTGAAATGTTAAGAGCACATTTGAAAGTAGAAGAAATAACTATTGAAATAGATTCTGCTTATCGTAGTTTAGAATATCAAGAAAATTTATTTTGTGATTTTATGAAGAAATATGATTTTGATTATGCCAAGAAAGTTGTTGCAATGCCAGGAACATCAGAACACCATCTTGGTCAAGCGATTGATCTAATTATTAAAGTTGGTGATAAATGGTTAGTTAAAAATGAAGATTTATTGAAGGCAACAGAAATATTTAAAAAAATTCATCGTGATTTAAAATATTTTGGTTTTATTTTACGTTATCCAAAAGGTAAAGAGAAAATTACAGGTTATGCATATGAACCATGGCATATTAGATATGTAGGGGAAGATGTGGCCTCAAAAATAGGTGATAAAACATTAGAAGAATATTGTGCGGTGGAATGATTCAAAATGGGGAAATGCTGTTTCTCTTTTTTTTGTGTGTCGTATAGTATAGTAGGAGGTGTTAAAATGGCGTATCAAAGGGCGTATTTTCCTATGGATATTTTAAATATTACACAGGGCTATGGTAGTAGCTCTAGTACACATAAATTATCATATGCACTTGATTTTAATGGAGACAGTACTAAAATTGAGAAAGTATATGCTCCATTTGATTGTAAGATAACTAAGTTATATCAACCTAAAGATACTGTTAGGCATGCTAATACAGTATGGCTAACATCAACTAAGAAAGTGTTGTGTCCTAATGGATATTATGGTTATTTAACGATTTCATTAACTCATCCAAAAGAAATAAGTAAAATGAAAATGGGAAAACGTTATAAGCAAGGAGAAGTATTGTGTACAGAAGGCAAAACAGGAAGAGCAACTGGCTATCATATTCATTTAGAAGTAGCTAGAGGTAAAATGGCTGGCTGGAGTTTAAAAAGAAAAGGTAATTATAATGAGTATGTTATTTTAAATGGGGTAAAACCTGAAGAATATTTATTTTTACGAGAAAAATGTTTAGTTAAACAGACTGTATACAAAGGGAAAAAATATAACTTTTTTAAGGAGTCGGCTTTAACATATATTGTAAAAGGAGTACCATCAGAACCTTTATATATACATAATAAAGCTAATTTTAGAGCTGATTCAGTTATTAAGAGAAAGGGATTAAAGAATGGCGATGAGGTTATTTATTTTTATCAAAAAGGGCAATTAGCATATATTTATCATTATGAAACTTTAGGATTTGTTGCTTTAATATATTTGAAAAGAAAAAACTTGTGATATAATGATACCAAGTTAGGATGATGAAAATGCATAGCGATAGCAAAAAATTGATTTTTTTAGTAGTAGTTTTATTAATGTTTATTTGTTTATTTATAAGTCTTATTTTGTTTTTAGTGGTAAAAAATGAAAATGATAAAAAAGATAAAGTTTGTGATAGTTGTGGAAATGAATTAGATTATAAAAAAAATTATGAGATTTGTTCGCATTGTTTTGCGCCAATTAATAAAAAATTTAATAAAGATATTTATAATGTTTGTTTGTTTTTTGCTGGGTATTTGGTAATTATTGCGGTTATTTTATTATGTTTAGCTTGGAGTAATTGGCAATTTGTTTTTTAGACATGAAAAAACTCTCTATAAAGAGAGTTTGTTTTTTTATGGTGTCCCCTTGGGGGCTCGAACCCCAGACCCACTGATTAAGAGTCAGTTGCTCTACCAACTGAGCTAAGGAGACGTTTGTTCAGTACGAATTACATTATACACTATCTTTTATGAAAATACTAGTACTAAAATGATTTTTTTAAAATTCTTTTTCTTATTATATAGTTTATAATATTTGATATACAGAGTTCTTTTTATGGATATTTTTTATATTTATATTATAAAGTTTTGTGATATTATATAAAAAGGAGTGATTGGATGTATCATTATTTATCTAAGGAAGAAAAAAAGGAAGCAAGGATTAAGTATGTTAATACTAAAAAGGGTAGGGAAATGATTACTCGTTTAAATAGAATATTTTTTGAAGGAATATTTTGTTTAGGATCATTTGTCGTTATTTTAGTTTGCTTTTTTATCTTTAATCTAGCGTGGTGGTATTTATTTTTTGCTGGTTTAACTTTGTTAAGTGGAATTATTTTTATAGTAGGTCAACACTTGGTAAGAGTAACAGAATATAATAATTTTTTAAAGACCAAAAAGAAAAAATAAAAAAAGCTGTTGACTAAGATGAAATAATTGGTTATAATTTATTTGTTACCTTGGTTATGGAGCAGTACTCAAGAGGCTGAAGAGGCGCCCCTGCTAAGGGTGTAGGTCGGGTAACTGGCGCGAGAGTTCGAATCTCTCCTGCTCCGCCATGTATTTATTACTAGGTTTATACCTAGTTTTTTTCTGCCTTTAAAAAGGGAAATAAAATAGTGTTCAATTATGTAAAATAATTTATAATTCGTGTAAAAGTAGATAGAGATATGTTATAATTAAATCTCATTTGTGTTAGAATGAGTAATGGTTAAAGATAAGAAAGGAAGAGTCGAATGAAAGAAGAATGGAAAAATTTTAATGAAGGTTCATGGTGCAATGAAATAAATGTATCAGACTTTATTAAGAAAAACTACGTTCCATACACTAGTGGAGAAGACTTTTTAGTTGGACCTACTGAAAAAACAAAAAGAATATTAAAGGTTTATGAAGATGTTTGTACTGAAGAAGTAAAAAAGCATGTTATTGATATTGATACTGAACATCCAGCTGGAATAAATGTTTTTGCTCCTGGTTATATTAGTGAAGATGATGATGTAATTGTTGGGTTACAAACAGATAGATTATGTAAAAGATCTATAGTTCCTAAAGGTGGACTTAAGATGGTTTATCAAGAACTTGAAGCCTATGGATATAAAATGGATGAACAACTTGATAAATTCATGAATTCTAATATGGTTAAAACTCATAATGATGGAGTTTTTGATGCTTATACAAAAGAAATTAGAAAAGCTAGACATAATAAGTTGTTGACTGGTTTACCTGATGCGTATGGTCGAGGACGTATAATTGGTGATTATAGAAGAATTGCTTTATATGGTATTGATTATTTAATGCAACAAAAATTTAATGACTGGGATAACATGGAAATTAAAGTTATGGATGATGAAACAATTCGTCTTAGAGAAGAAATTTCTATGCAATATAGAGCATTAAAAGAGATAAAAGAAATGGCTGCTACTTATGGTTTTGATATATCTAAACCAGCAAGTAATGCTAAAGAAGCAGTTCAATGGACTTATTTTGGATATTTAGCAGCTATTAAAGAGAATAATGGAGCTGCAATGTCTTTAGGTAGAGTAGATGCTTTCTTTGATATTTATATCGAAAGAGATTTAGCAAATGGTACTCTAACTGAGGAAGAAGCACAAGAAATAATTGATAATTTTGTTATTAAATTAAGAGCAGCTAGACATTTAAGAACACCTGAATATGATGAGTTATTCTCAGGAGATCCTACTTGGGTTACTTGTTCATTAGGTGGTATGACAACTGAAGGAAAGACTTTGGTTAATAAGACTTCATTTCGTATTGTTCATACTTTAGAAAACTTAGAAAGTGCTCCAGAACCTAATATGACAATTTTATGGGCTCAAGATTTACCAGAAGCATGGAAAAAATATTGCTCAAGAGTTAGTATTGCCACTGATTCAATTCAATATGAAAATGATGATTTAATGCGTCCTTCAATGGGTGATGATTATGCAATTGCTTGCTGCGTATCTTCAATGAGAGTTGGAAAAGACATGCAGTTCTTTGGAGCTAGAACTAACTTAGCAAAAGCTTTATTATACTCATTAAATGGTGGTGTTGATGAAGTTAGACGTGATTTAGTTATTCCTGGTTTTGAGAAGAATACTGATGAAGTATTGGATTATGATAAAGTTGTAGCTGGTTATAAGAAGATGCTTAAGGAAGTATGTCGTATTTATAGTGATGCAATGAATATTATTCATTTCATGCATGATAAATATGCTTATGAAGCTGGTCAAATGGCTTTGCATGATACATATGTTAATCGTTTAATGGCTTATGGTGTTGCAGGTTTCTCTGTTGCAGTTGATTCATTATCAGCTATTAAATACGCTAAGGTAAAACCAATTCGTGATGAGGAAGGAATTACAACAGATTTTGAAATCGAAGGTGATTTCCCTAAATATGGTAATGATGACGATCGTGTTGATTCTATTGGTAAAGAATTACTAGATTATGTTTATAAGGAGTTATGCTCTCATCCTTGCTATAGAAATGCTCATCCTACATTATCTGTTCTTACAATTACTTCTAATGTAGTATATGGTTCTAATACTGGGGCTACTCCTGATGGTAGAAAAGCTGGTGTTGCTTTTGCTCCTGGTGCTAACCCAATGCATGGTAGAGATGAAAATGGGGCTATTGCTTCATTAAACTCAGTAGCTAAACTTGATTGGGCAAATTGTTGCCGTGATGGTATTTCTAATACATTCTCAATTGTACCATCTGCATTAGGTGCTAATTTAGATGAACAAGTTAATAACTTAGTTTCATTAATGGATGGTTATTTTGTTCAAGGAGCTCATCATTTAAATGTTAACGTTTTAAATAGAGAAACTTTAATTGATGCAATGAATAATCCTGATAAATATCCACTTTTAACTATTCGTGTTTCTGGATATGCTGTAAGATTTAATAAATTAACAAGAAAGCAACAAGAAGAAGTTATAGCTAGAACTTTCCATGAGAAAATGTGATGTTAAAAGGTTCGGTTGATTCATTTGAAACATTTGGTTTAGTAGATGGACCCGGTATTCGTACTGTGGTCTTTCTTAACCAATGTATGTTAAGATGCAAGTTTTGTCATAATCCAGAAATGTGGCAAAAAAGAGAATTAAATTATACTTCAGAAGAAATTTTAAAAAAAGTTTTACGAAGTAAACCATATTTTAAAAATAATGGAGGAGTTACTTTTTCCGGTGGAGAGCCATTATTGCAATATGATTTCTTAGTTGAAACTTGTAAAATGTTAAAAAAGGAAAATATTCATATCGCTATTGATACAGCAGGAATTGGATATGGCGATTATCATGAACTTTTAGAAAACATTGATATGGTTTTACTTGATATTAAACATATTACTAGAGAAGGTTATATTGATATTACGCAAGTAGATCGAATTGATGAATTTTTTAACTTTGTTGATCAACTTAATAAAACTAATGTTGAAGTATGGATTAGACAAGTTATTGTCCCAGGTGTTCATGATAATGATCAATATATGCATGATTTAGTGCATTTTATTAAAAAATATATTAAAAATGTAACAAGGGTTGATTTCTTACCTTATCATAAATTAGGAAGTGAAAAATATGAAAAATTACATATTTTTAATCCTTATAAAGATAAAGAAGAAATGAATAAAGAAGTATGTAATAGTTATTATGAAAAGTTTATGAAAGAGTATAAAAACTTATAATAGATGAAGTAAACATGTAAAAATGTTTACTTTTTTTATGGAGAAAATGGTATATATTTATTTTTTTAGAATATATTATTGAAAAAATAGAAATAAAATTGGTGAAATGATATGAAATATTATTATAGAAAACATCTTTATTTACAAAAAAGAGATTTAGTTTATTTAAAAAAGATTTGAATAATGGTTTTTGTTTATTAAAAATAGCAAAGTAAAAAAAGATAATAATAGGCTAAATTTATTACATAAAAAAATATCTATTTGATATAGATATTATTTTAAAACAGTATTAGATAAGTTACTTATAAAGTCATTCATAATAGTTAAATATGTATCATTGTTTTTTCTTTCTTCGTCAGATAAAGTAGTCATTGGGTTTATTTCAACAACGTTAGCACCATAATTATCAATTAAATCTTTGATAGGATCTGGAAGATTTTTTTTGTCTTTAACAAAGATTGTTTGATATTCTTTATTTTTGAATTTATTTTTAATAGTATTGGTTATATCATTTTCGTTAGCAACAGATATAGTATTAAAGCCATAAGAATCTAAAAATTTAAAAGAATTATCACCTACAACAATTGTTTCTTTGCCGTTGGCTTTAGCTGTATCAGCAATATTTTTAATTTGAGCATCGAGAATAGATAGATCTTCTTCTAAATTTTTATAATTTTTTTCAATCTTTTCAGCTGCATATTTACTTGAACTTAGTTCTTCTAAGTCGGTTCGAATAGTATTAGCAAGCATTAAATAATTATTAGGACTTAACCATAATTCTTCAACACCATTGGTGTATTTTAACCCATAAGAAACATCAACTATTTGAATTTTTTTATTTTTATTAATAAGAGTACGTGCTATTTCTTTTTCGTCAGATAAACCATTGTATATAAAGATATTAGTATTTTGAGCATAATTATTGATTTGTTTTTTTGTTAACTTGTAAGTTGTTGTATCAATACCATTTGGATAAATTGATGAAATTTTACTATTTGAATCATATAATCTTGATACTAAGTATTCTATAGGGTAGATGGTTGTGGTAATGTTAGCACCTTCAATATCATTATTATTAAAACAACCACTTAAACTAAAACAGACAATTAGTAAAGTTAAAATTATAGATATTTTCTTTTTCATATTTATTAGGCCTCGCTTCATTATTTTATCAATATAATTTTACTATAATTTGCTTAGTTTGTAAAACATATTATTTTTAATGTACTGATAAATGAAATCAAGTCATATGATAACATAATAAATGAGTGGAAGCAACGTGATAAATGAATGTTTAAGGTAGTAAAACAAGGATTTATTTGATATAATTGTCTAGGTGGTAAAGATGAACTTTTTAGATAAATTTGGAATAAATATAAAAAATAAAGAATTGTTATTGACGGCTTTAACTCATTCATCTTATTCTAATGAACATGCTTGTGAGAGTTATGAAAGATTAGAATTTTTGGGAGATGCTGTTTTACAGATTTTAATGAGTGATTATTTATATCGTAATATGCATTTATCAGAGGGTGATATGAGCAAAACACGTGCTGGATATGTTTGTGAGTCAGCTTGTTTTGAGTATGCGAAAAAAATCAATTATATGCCATATATTAGGGTTGGTAAGGGACAACTTGGTAATGTTAATGAAACAATTGTTGCTGATGTTTTTGAAAGTATTATGGGATGTATTTATTTAGATCAGGGGCTTGCTAAAGCAAAAGAATTGTTTGTTCAAGTAGTTATTCCTTGTGTAAAAAATCATAATTTATTTTTGGGTGATTATAAAAGTAAATTGCAAGAACTTGTTCAAACTAGTAAAAAGTCTTTAGAGTATAAACTTGTTGGTGAAAGTGGTCCAGCTCATGATAAAGTTTTTGAAGTAGAAGTTGTTATTGGTGATATTGTTTATGGTCGTGGTAGTGGAAAAAGTAAAAAAGAAGCTGAACAAAAAGCTGCAATGGATGCCTATAATAAACAAGCTAAATAGGTGATATTATGTATTTGAAGAGTATAAGAGCAAATGGCTTTAAGTCGTTTGCAGATAAGATAGAATTAGATATAAATAAGGGAATTACCGCTGTAGTTGGTCCTAACGGTAGTGGAAAAAGTAATATTGTTGATGCTGTTAGATGGGTAATGGGTGAACAATCAGTTAAGGCTTTACGTGGTGATGCTTCAATGTCAGATGTTATTTTTGCTGGAAGTGGATCGCGTCAGGCGTTATCTCGCGCTTGGGTAAGTTTAACTTTTGATAATACTGATCATTATTTGAAAAGTGAATTTAATGAGATTGAAATAAAAAGAATAGTTTATAAAACAGGTGAGAATGAATATTACATAAATAATTCTAAAGTACGTCTTAAAGATATCACAGATTTATTTTTAGACAGTGGTGCTGGTAAGGAATCTTTTAATATTATTTCGCAAGGTGCTGTTGTAGATGTTGTAAATAGCAAACCAGAAGATCGTCGTAGTATCTTTGAAGAAGCAGCTGGTGTTTTGAAGTACAAAAAAAGAAAAGATGAATCTTTTAGAAAATTACAAAAGACGAATGAAAACATTGCTCGTGTTAATTTATTGATTGATGAATTATTAACAACTTTAGAACCTTTAAAACAACAAAGCATTGTAGCTCAAAAATATCTTGATTATAAAGAAAGCTTAGAACAAATAGAAATTGCTTTATTAGCCAATGATATAACGCAAATAAACGTAGAATATAATGAAGTTAAAGAGAAAGTAAAACAGTTGACGGCAGATATTGAAGGAATGGAATTTGACAATAGTAGTGGAAATTCGAAAATTGATCAATTGAAGTTAGAATCTTTAAAATTAGATGATGAAATAGAAAAAAAGAATGCTGAAGTATTGAAAATTATTAACGAAATATCAGATTTACAAAGTAAGAAACAAATTACTGTTGAACGAAAAAAATATGAAGTTGATGATACTAAATTACAGAATAATATTATTGCTTTAAAAGAAGAAATATTGGGAATTAATAATAATGTTGAAGGATTGAATAAAGATTTAGCAATACTGGAAGGAGATATAAATACTAAAAATTTACAAGAACTTGAGCTAAGTAAGGTAAAAAATCAATTAGAAGATGAACGTAATAAGAAAGTAACAGAAATTAGTTTGTTAAATAAAGATGTTATGAATTTAAATAATAAAATTGATATTATAAATGAAAATATTGTTAATGATACAAAGTTACCTTTTGGTGTTAAAAGTGTCATTAATAATGTTCGTTTGAGAGGAATTTGTGGTGTTTTAGGTAAACTTCTTGAAGTCGATAATAAGTATGGTATTGCTATTGAAACTGCTTTAGGAGCTAATATAAATGTCGTTGTTGTTGAAGATGTGGAAAAGGCCAAGACGGCTATTGAATATCTGAAAGAAAATAAATTGGGTAGGGCAACTTTTTATCCAATTTCTGTTATTAAACCGAGATTTATTGAACAAAGAATAATTGATTTAGTAAAAAAGGAAAAAGGTTTTATTGGAATAGGTGCTGAACTAGTTAAGTATGATAAAAAGTATAAAGATATTGTATTTAATCAGTTAGGAAATGTGTTAATTGTGGAAAATCTTGATTCTTTGAATAAAATTGCTAAATTGATTGATTATAAATATCGTTTAGTTTCTTTGGAAGGTGAAGTTTCGCAAGCTGGTGGAGCATTAACAGGTGGTACTTTAAAAAATAATAATGGTTTAATAAACCAAAAAAGAGAATTAGAAACTTTGCAAAATGATCTTGCAGCTAAAAGTTCGCGCTTAAAGATGCTAGAAATTGAAATGAATAGTTTAGAACAAAAGTATCGTGAAGCTTTACTTAATTACGAAAATAATGAACGAGAAATTTTACTTTTGAATGAAAAGAAAAATCAAAAAAAAGAATATTTGAGTACAATTTTGGATAATTTGAATGGTAAGCAAGCGGAATTAGATGGAACGCTTAATGTAAGTAATAATTCTTTAGATAAAGAACTTGATGAGATTTTGAATAATTATTATCAAGCTGTAGCTTTAAAAGAAAATCTTGAAAAAGAACTTAATAAATTAAAAAGTGAGCGATCAGAATTGGGAGTTACAATAGCTGATTTAGAGAGAAAATATCGTGAAGTCAATTCCAAATATAATCAAAAGCAAAATGAATTAAAAATGGCAGAAGTTAAAGTAGGCAAGTTAGATGTAAAATTGGATAATTTATTAATGAATTTAAATGAAAATTATGGAATGACTTATGAAAGAGCTAAGGAAGACTATGAACTTGATGTTGATGCAGATATGGCTCGTATCAAGGTAAATAATTTGAAAGTTAAAATTAAAGATTTAGGCGAAGTAAATACTGGTTCAATTGCTGAATATGAAAGACTTAATACAAGATATGAATTTTTGAGGACACAACGTAATGATTTAGAAAAGTCAGTTAGTGATTTATTAGCTGTAATTGGCGAAATGGATGAAATAATGAAAAAACAATTTTTAGAAACTTTCTTAAAAATAAAGGATGAATTTGAAGTTGTCTTTAAAAAATTATTTAAAGGTGGCGAAGGAGTTTTAGAATTAACAGATCCAGATAATATTTTAGAAACAGGCATTAATGTTTCTGCTTTGCCACCAGGTAAAAAACTTAACTCTATTGCATTGCTTTCTGGTGGTGAGAAAACCTTAACAGCGATTGCCTTATTGTTTGCTATCTTAAATGTAAAACCGGTTCCTTTTGTTATATTAGATGAAGTAGAGGCTGCTTTAGATGAAGCTAATGTTGATGCATTTGGTAATTATTTACAAACACGTAAAGACCGTAGTCAATTTATTATTATTACGCATAAAAAGAGAACAATGGAATATGCTGATGCTTTATATGGAATAACGATGCAAGAGTCAGGGGTAAGTAAATTAGTTAGTGTTAAATTAGAAGATAAATAGAGGTAGGTTGTGTTTTATGAAAAAAAGTTTTGTAATGAAAAATGATATAGGGATTGATGTTAATTATAGAATTTTAGCTCAAATTGATGATGAAGTTAAACATATTGTTTATACTGATCATATGCCTGCTGATAATGTACTTGGGATTCGCTTGTTAGCTGGTGAAGTCAAGAATGAAAATCCTTTAATCGTTGAACATTTGCGAATAAGGGATGAAAAAAGGATAATTGAAGACTTTTTAACTCATATTGAACAAACACCAAGTAAAAAAAAGATGTCATAAGACATCTTTTTTGCTATATTGAACGATACTTTTCTTGATTTTTAAAAGGATTTTTAGGATCAATATAATCTGTAAATAAAATACCTTCTAAGTGATCCATTTCATGTTGAAAACCGACGGCAAGTTCTTCACGAACACGAATATCGTATTTTTTTCCATTTATGTCATAAGCTTCAATTGTCATACGAGCATGGCGGGGAACAATGCCAGTAGTAGGGCGATTTATACTTAAACAACCTTCACCTTCAGCTATGTAAATCATTTCTTCACTCATACTTTTGACTTTAGGATTTATGACAACATAATGCTTAAACTTACCTTCTTCAATTTCTTGGGCAAGAACAAAAATTTTTTTTGGTACACCTATTTGAATGTAAGCCAGTCCCCAACCAGCACGTAAATCATAATATTCACGAGTTTCTTCAATTTGAGACATTTCTAAGTATGTTAGCATATCATTAATATTTTTTTTATCTTCATCGGACAAAGGAAAAGTTACTTCTTGACTTTTCATTCTTAATTTTTTATCTTTTTCGTCTAAAATCTTTAAATTTGGAAGTTTTTTCATATATATCACCAACGTTAAACATTTTACCAAAAAATTAAGAAAAAGACAAATTAAAAGGACTTTCGTCCTTAGTTATTATTCCAGTTCCAACCTGCACCAATTATTATAACTAGTAAAATAAATAAGACAATCCAAATGGCTGCACCAATACCGCCACCATTAGTGTAACCAACATAGCCACAGGTAGGAGCTGACATATTATAGTTACCGTAGTAACCATTATTACCATAATAATACATACAATAACCTCCTTTACGTATCTAATATAGTTTATTAATCTTAGCGCTATTTTGACATTAAAAATATTTGTAATATATTCATTTTTTTGACATATTCATTTTTAATTGCCTTTTTATTAAGAAATAGATGTGATAAAATTACTATAAGGTGAAAGTTATGAAAAAGAATGTAAAAAATCTAAATTTTCTTTTGTTGTTCTTTATGATAGCTTATTCAGCTTTTGGCCTTTTAATGATTTTATCTGCTTCTTCGGTAGCTGCCGTTTTAAGATATAAAGTGTCGTCTAATTATTTTTTCTTAAGACAACTTATATTTTTATTAGGTGGATATGCAGCAGGATTAGTAATTATTAATGTACCTACAAAAAATTATCGGTATTTTAGTAAGATTCTTATGTATGGAATGATTCCAATACTTGGTTTGGTTTTGTTTTTTGGTAAAATAGCTGGTGGGGCTAAAGGATGGTATAAAGTTGGTAGTATAAATGTGCAGCCCTTGGAATTTATGAAAGTAATTTTGGTTATTTATATGGCAGTTTATTATAATAAGATTGCTAATAAGAAGAAAATTAATGTTATAACTTTATTATGGCCCATTATATTAGCTTTAATAACTTTTGGTTTAGTAGCGATGCAACCTGATTTAGGAGGAGCTTGCATAATAGCTTTTATAACGGCACTAATATTCTTTTCAGTTCCTTTTGGTAAAAAATATAAGAAAGGTATTGTAAAATTTGGAATTATTATATTAGCTTTGGTTGTTATTGTTATGGGAATTTTTGGCAAATCATTAATGCAATCGTATCAAGCTAGTCGTTTTAATTTTTTAAATCCGTGTTCGAGATATAGTGAAGATACAGGATACCAAGTATGTAATGGCTATATAGCTATTCATAATGGTGGGTTAAGTGGTGTTGGATTAGGTAATTCAACTCAAAAATATTTATATTTGCCAGAGGCACATACAGACTTTATTTTTGCGATTATTTGTGAAGAATTAGGATTAATTTTTGGAATAGTGATTGTTGCAGGTTATTTTATAATGTTATTTATAATTTTAAATATTGCTAAAGAAGCTGATAACTTACGTAATAGTATTTTGGCTTATGGTGTTTTTGCTTATTTACTTGCTCATATTTTAATTAATTTACTTGGTGTTTTAGGTTTAGTACCTCTTACTGGAGTTCCATTACCGTTCTTAAGTTATGGTGGTAGTTATTGCTTAAATGTTATTATTTCTTTATTTATAGTTCAACGTATTAATATTGAGAATAAGCAAGCTAAACAACGTAAAAAAATAGAAAATTTATAATAATAAAAGGAAATTCATAAATCATGTCCTTATATATAAGTAGGAGGAGATGATTTATGAATTTTTTTGAGCATATTTCAGGAAAAATAATATGGGAAGGAGTAAAATTTTTATTGTTAGTTTGTTGCTTAGTTCTTATTATTTATTTTAATTTGTTTTTTAAGCAAGAAGAAAAAGTAATTAATGATACCAATACTGAATTAATTAGCGTTGCAGATGTTGTTAAAAGTAATGAAAAAACACAACAAGAAGAAAAGATTGAAGAAGATGTTAAGTTAATTAATGTTGATTTAAAGGGTGCAGTTAAAAAAGAAGGAGTTTATACTGTTCAACTTGGTAGCACTGTTAATGATATTGTTAAACTTGCTGGAGGATTAAAAAATAATGGAACTTTAAAGAATATTAATTTAAGCAAACGTGTAGAAGATGAAATGGTTATATATGTTTATACTAATTATGAACTTAGTAAAGCAAATGTATCAAAAAAAGTTAGCGAAGAATGTGTAGTTAAACAGATTTATATCGATGACTGTCAAGGAGAAAGTATAATAAAAAGCGATAATAAAGATAGTGTGAAAAGTGATAATAACCAGGGACAGAAAAGTAATAGTAAAGTTAATATTAATACGGCTACATTAGATGAATTGATGCAATTAAATGGGATAGGTGAGGCTAAAGCCAAAACAATTATTGAATATAGAACGCAAAATGGTAATTTTGCTAAAATTGAAGATTTAATGAATGTTACTGGAATAGGAGAAGCTTTGTATCAAAAAGTTAAAGATAATATTACAGTCTAAAATATTTTATTTTATATTAGTATTTTTTGCTCTTTTATTTAGTATTATATTTTTAAAAGTATCAAAGGTAAAAACAAAGTATTTTTATACAACCAATGAGGTAGAAGGTATTATTCTTGATTATAAAGTAACTAGTAAACAAGTGACGATAGACTTAAAGGGAGAAGAACAAATTAAAGTAAAATATTCGATAAAAAATAATGATGGTATAGTAAGTAAGTTATGTTATGGTTGTAAAGTTTTAATAAAAGGTGAAATACAAACAATAGATAATAATACGGTTCCTAATAATTTTAATTATAAAGATTATTTAGAAAAACATAAGATATATCATGTTATGAAGGCTGAAGATATTATTTTCCTGAAAACAAAAGTAAATTTTTTGTATCAAATAAAAAACAAAGTAGTTAAACGTGTTTCTGAGATTGATAATTCGGGTTATATGAAAGGTTTTATCTTAGGTGATAAGAGCGAAATAGAGTATTATACAAAGTATCAAACTTTAGGAATTGCTCATTTATTTGCTATATCAGGAATGCATATAGGATTATTTAGTTCTTTTTTATTAAAAATATTAAAAAAATTAGGTGATAAGTTTAAATATACTATTGTTATTTTATTTTTATTAATGTATGGCTTTATTGTTGGATTTACGCCATCGATTAAAAGATGTTTGTTATTTTTTATTTTAAATTGTTTCAATAAATTATTTAATTTTGAGATTTCATCGCTTAAAATATTTACTTTGACAGTTGTAATTTTAATATTGTTTGATGTTAACTTAATTTATGATGTTGGATTTTTATATTCGGTTTTTACAGTTGGAGGGATTATTTTAAATCAAGAATATATTAATAAAGGAAATTATTTTGTTAGATCATTAAAATTGAGTTATATAGCTTTTTTATTTAGTATGCCGATTGCTTTACATAATTTTTATGCTGTTAATTTTTTAGCTATAATTTATAATTTGTTTTATGTTCCGTTTGTTAGTTTAATTATGTATCCGTTATGTTTACTAACGTTTGTGTTTTCACCTTTAGAAAAAATATTTTTGTTATTAGTTATAGTTTTTGAACGTATTAGCGGAATGTTAGCAACTTTTGATTTTTTGACTATTTATATGAAAATGTCTTTGTTTAGTGTTGGTCTTTTTTATCTTTGTCTAATTTTAATTTTTAAATTTGAACTGAAAAAAATGTATGTTGGTTTAATTATTAGCATTTTGTTATTTTATGTAAAAAATTTTGTTGATCCTAATTGGTATGTTTATTATTTTGATGTTGGACAAGGAGATAGTACATTGTTAATAAGTGCAAAACAACGAGAAATAATAATGATAGATACAGGTGGTTTAAAAAGTTATGATGAAGATACTAAATATTATGTTAGTGATAAAATAATAACTTTTTTACATAGCAAAGGAATAAATAAGATAAATAAAATGCTTCTTAGTCATGGTGATTATGATCATATGGGTGATGCTGTTAATGTTGTTAGTAAAGTTAAGGTAAAAGAAGTTGTTTTTAATTGTGGTCAGTATAATAGTTTAGAAAAAAATTTAATTGAAGTTTTAAAACAAAAAAGAATAAAATATTCAGCTTGTATTAATGATATTAAAGGAGAAAATATTAAGCTATATTTTTTAAATACACGTGTTTATGATAATGAAAATGATAGTAGTAGTGTTGTATATATGAATTATAATAATTATAAATTTTTATTTATGGGTGATGCTGGTATATCTAAAGAACAAGATTTGTTGAAACAATATAGTTTAGAAAAAATAGATTTTTTAAAAGTTGGTCATCACGGATCAAATACTAGTACATCTGAAGAATTTGTTAATAGAATAAAACCAAGTTATGCCATAATAAGTGTTGGAAAGAAAAATAGGTATGGGCATCCAAAAGATTCTGTTTTGCAAACTTTACATAATAGTATGATATATCGTACAGATGTTGATGGAAGTATTGAAGTAAAATTAGGAAAAAATAGTTTTAGCATTAAAACTTTTAATCCGTAAATGTAATAGGTAAATCTTTGTATTATGGTATAATTATAATGGAGTTGAAGTTATGAAAAAAATAGAAAAGAACAATATTGTTATTAATTATTCAGAAATTTTAGAACCGTTGAGTTTAAAGACTATCGATATTTTAAAAATTAAAATAGAGGAATACAAAAGTTTGTTTGATATAAATAATTTAGAAACTATAGTAGTTAATTATTTTGCTGACTTAGAAGAATTTAGAGAATTTATATATAAACTTAGAGGTCAAAAAGATTTACCAGAATATGCAAGAGGAACATATGATAAAGGAATGATAAATGCTTGTATAGAGCCAGATAAGCAAATGAATAGAGTTACAAGGACGTCTCATGAATTGTTTCATATATTATATTTAAAATATATTTTGAAAAATAATTATGCTAATCGAATAGTTTGGTATGATGAGGGAATGGCTCAATTTTTTTCAGGAGAAAAAAAGAATTTAGAAATAGAAGAAAATTTTAAAAGATTTTATTACGAAGTTAAAAACTCAACAAAGTTAGTACCAAAAATAAATGAGTTAAAACATGGTAATTCATTTCGCAACGATAATTATAATGCATATAGTTTGAGTTATTTAGCAATAAAGTATCTATATGAAACAATTTCTTTTGCAGATTTTAAAGCATTGATGAGTGATTTTGATAGAATAAAAGAAATTGGTGAAATAGTTTTATATGAGATGTTTGAATATTATGATATTAAATATGAAAATAAAAAAGTAGTTAAATAAAGGTGAGTAAATTTTACTTGGATGCTTTTTTGTTAAATTTTGTTTTTATAATGAAATATGATACTATTCTTTTAGAGAGAAGTGATATTATGCCACCGGCGCGAGTACATGAAGCAATAGCTAAAAAAATAAATAAAACTTATAATTATGATGAAAAACTTTTGAGAATTGGAACTATTGCTCCAGATTGTTGGCGTAATGTCCCAAAAGAGGCGGGAATAAAAGATAAATATTTGTCTCATTTTTGGGATTTTCGTATAAAAAGTGGTCAAGCAAATGATTATGAAAATTTTTATCTTAAATATTATAAAGAAATAAATAATCCTTTTTACTTTGGATATTTGGTGCATTTAATAGTTGATCAATACTGGAAAACTTTTATTGAGCAAAAATATGAAAAAAAGATTGATGGTAATAATTATGTTATTTTAAAAGATGGTACCTTATTAAAGGATGAAAATTATTTTAGTTATTTTGAAGAAGTTAAGATGCAACAACGTTTAGCTAATAAATATAATTTGGATTATTTACCTATTAATAAAGATGATTATCAGAATTTTGCGTGTCAAATTGATGAGGTGAATTTAAATGGTTTGTTTAATGTAGGTGGTTCGCTTGATTATGTTAATAAAGATTTGAGGCAAAACGAAAAAGTAGCTGAATCAGTTGTTTATGATGATAAATCAATTGAAGAAGCTTTAGAAGAAACAGCGGTTTTTGTGAAAAAAGAATTGATTCGTTTAGAAAAAATAAAGAAAGAATATGATACCAAAATAAAGATTGCAGTAGATATAGATGATACAATTTTATCAACGAAAGAACTAGAAAAATATTATTGGCAGATATTTTTGCATGAACATAATGAGATTGATGCTAAGAAAAAGTATCAATGGGGAGATAAAGAACTTTCGCTATTCTGGCAAGAATATAGAGAAAAAATGGCTTATGGTAAAGTAAAAGATAACGTCTCATTAGCTTTTAAAGATCTTAAAAATGATGGATATATTGTTGATTTATTAAGTGCTAGACCATTAGATAAATATGCATCACTTAATCAAAATTTAATGGAATATTTTGAAAAAAACAATTTAATGTATGACCATATGCATCTTGGCTTTTATTCTAAAATAGCTTTTTTAGAAGAACATAATTATGATATTTTAATTGATAATGAACTTCGTCATATTTTAGCTGCTCAAGGAAGGGGTATTTCAACTATTTTATTTGGACCATTTAATCCTAATTATGAAGGCATTCAAACTGATGATTGGGTCAAAATACCAGTTCTTATTAAGCAAATAATTGAAGAAAAAACTAAGAAGAAATCTTTATAAAAAAATATAGAGAGTGAAAATTTTAACAAATTTATAAATGAAACATAAGATATAGTACATTATATAATGTTTAGATATATTAGAAAAAACTTGTTTAAGTTTTTTCTTTTAGTGTTTTATAGTTACTTTTTAATTAGAAAAAGTCGGTAAATAACTTTTATCTTTTATCTTAGAATGCTATAATAAAATTGAGGTGAAAAACATGAAAGATAATATTTATTTAATATCGAGTAGTAGTTTTCGTTTGGTTGATGATGAAATAAAAAAAATAGTTGGAAATAATAATTATACTAGTTATGATTTCAATAATATAGAATTAGATGAAATATTAGAAGAAGCTGCTTATATATCTTTATTTTTAGAAAAGAAGTATATGGTAGTTAGAAATGCGAGTATTTTTGGTAGTAGTAAAAGCAAAGATAAAGAAAGCAAGAAAAGTAGTAAAGATAGTGAGAAACTTTTAAATTATTTGGAGGAACCTAATTCTAATACAATAATTATTTTTATTATAAATGGTAAAGTAGATAGTAAGAAAAAAATAGTTAAAATTATTAAAGATAAATATAATTTAATAGAAATAGGGGAATTAAAACCTAAAGAAATAATTAGTTTAAGTGATAAAAATTTAAAAAAAGATGGTTATAAAAGTGATTATGATACTTTGGCTTATATAGTTAATTGCTGTCATAATAATTATGACTTAGTTTATAATGAATTAGCTAAGATAAAATTATATTATGGATCTGGTAAAGTAGTTAAATTTGATGATGTAACTAACATAGTTAGTCGTAATATATTAGATAATAATTTCAAATTTATAGATGCTATTGTTGGAAAAAATATTAAAGAAGCTTTTAAATATTATGATGACTTTATGATTCAAAAAGTTGAACCAATTATGATTCTTAGTATGTTGGCAAAAGAATATAGAAATATTTTATTAGTAAAAAAGATGATTAATCGATATAGTAAGAGAGAGTTAATGCAACAATTGGGAATTAATTATGATTTTCAAATGGATAAATTAATTAATAATAGTTATTCTTACAAAGAAGAAAAACTAGAAGAGATCTTAGTTTATTTATGTGATTTAGATTATAAAATTAAAAGTGGTAAAGTGAGTAATAAGTTGGGCTTACAATTATTTATTTTAAAATGTTGTGTATAAAAAATAAGCGAATTTTTATTCGCTTATTTGTTGCTTAAGACCTTTTCTGTATTTTTAAAATTTAATTTTACAAGATTTTCTAATTCTTTTTTTCCGTATTTATCGACGATTGTTTGAGCAACTTTATTTACTGTATCGCCTGCTCCTAAAGGGATAGTTATTTCGTATTTTTTTTCTAATTTTTTAATTTCTCTTAAAAAAATGTAACGACTTATAATAGATGATGCGGCTACAGAAAAACATTGATCTTCTGCTTTAGTTAAAAAAGTTATGTTAGTAACTTTTTCTTTAACATTGTTTAAGTGAGCGTAATAACTTTTGGGTGGCTCAAATTGATCTACTACAATTTTGTCATATTTAACGTTATCTTTTTTTATAACTGATAATAAACATTTATTGTGTAGAATAGCTTTAATTTTATTCATATTTATATCAGTACTATGGTAATCATTATATGTTTTGTTGTCTAAAACTAAAGTTGTATAAGTAATGTTCTTTATAATAGAAGGAGCAATTTTAATAATTTTTTCATCAGTTAATTTTTTTGAGTCTTTAACACCAAGTTCTTCAAGGAAAGCAAATTGTTCTTTGGGAACAAATGATGCTGTTACTACTAAAGGACCAAAATAGTCGCCTGTTCCAACTTCATCTGATCCAACTGAAGAAAGATTAATAAATTGTTTTATTTCTTCTTTTTTATTTTTTTTCTCTTTTTTGTCTTGAGAATTAGGATCGATAAGACGTTTATTTTTAATTCTTTCTTGTTCAATCCAATAACTTGCTTCAATGTCAGCTCCTAAACCTTGGAACATTATTTTTCCTGATTCATAAAGGGTTATTACACAGTCAAAATCTTTAACTTGAAAAACTGCATATGGTGGAGTTTTACTACAGAAACGATCTTTATAAAAATTTATAACGTCATCTTTTAAATTATCACTTATTTTAAAAACTATTGTCACAATTACACCTCTTTTTAACTATAGCTATCTTAACATATTTTGCTTTAAATTTCATCAAATATATAATATAATCATAGTAGAAAGGATGATTGATTTGTTATTATATGATTTGCCTGATGCTGGAACAGCAATAATAAATGTTTTTATATTTTTTATTTTAGTAGTAGGAATTTATTTTGGATATAAAAGAGGTTTTAATGAGTCTTGTATAAGTTTTTTAGGAATAATAATTGTTTTATTTGGGGCTTATTTTTTAAAAAATCCAATTTCGATATTTTTTTATAAGCATTTACCATTTTTTAATTTTGGTGGACCTTTAGCTGGTGTAACAGTTTTAAATATTCTTTTATATGAATTTTTGGCTTTTTTGGTAACGGCATCGTTATTATACATAATACTAAGAATAATAGCTGTTTTTACTACTTTAGTAGATAAGTTGCTTTCGATTATATTGTCACTTGGAATACCTAGTGAATTATTGGGAGCTATTATTGGCTTTATGGAATTTTATGTTATTTTATATGCTATAATCTTTATGTTTACATCATTCGCCAATATAGCAGGAATTGAATTATCACCATCAATAGCGGATAATATTAGAAATACGCCTGTGCTAAATGAGACAGTAGGAAAAACTTTAAGTTCTTTTGTTGATGTGACAGCACTTATAAATGATTATAAAATGGGGGATAATAATAAAGACTTTAATTATGCAGCATTGGAAATTTTATTAAAAAATAAAATAATTTCTATTGATAATGCTAAGGAATTATTAATATCAGGAAAAATTGATATTCCAAATTTTGGTAAATTGATAAGTAAATATGAATAGGTGATGAAATGATAAAAAAAATAACAAGTGAAGAAGAATTTGAAAAAGAAATAAAAGAAGGAAATTTAATTGTTGATTTTTCAGCTACATGGTGTGGTCCATGTCGAATGATGGAACCAGTATTAGAAGAACTAAGTAGTAAAATTAAAATTTTTAAAGTTGATATTGATGAATTAGAAGTATTAACTAGAAAATTAGGTATAATGAGTGTTCCCACTATGATTATTTATAAAGATGGAAAAGAAGTAAAAAAAGTTGTAGGGTATCATAGTTTAGAAGAAATGGAAAGTATGATAGCGTAATAAAAAAGAGAGAAGAGAATTGATTTAATAAATTTTTACACGAAATAAAAAACTTCTAAACATGACTACATCGATAATTAATTGGTGTAGTTTTTAGTTTATTCTTAATTTTTACGTTATTATATATAGTATGCAATGGTATACAAATTGTTTTAAGGCAATTTGTAGTTCATCAAGATTTTTGAGATAATTGTTCTTGATGAAATCTTTAAATTGACCGTTGAGTGTTTCTATTCAGGGATTATGTGTGCAGGTATAAGGAGCCGACATACTTGGAATAAGATTCACTTCAGCGGTTTTTGTATTATATATTTTACTTTTATATATCATCCACGATTTGAGTGTGTATTACATCATCTAATTTATAATCACTATTTTTTAATAAATTTAAATTGTATTTTATAAATCATTATTTAGTGATTTACCAATACACGATACTAAAATTTCAGTACTATATGCAGCAATAAAGAATGAAACATTCCGTTATCCTCCTTCTTTTTTAATTTTTTTCTTTCGTAAAATGTCTATATTTTCTTGCCATCAAAAAATTTACACACTTTTTATTTCGTGTAGATTTTCTTCAAATCACTTCTAAATTTCTTATTTTAAATGTCTTTAGATGCTTCATTAGCAGCTTCGCTATAGGCTCTTGTTAGGCCACCAGCTCCAAGTTTTACGCCACCAAAATATCTTATAACAGCAATTAAATGATTGCTTAAATTTTTTCTTTCCAAAATATTGTATATAGGTAATCCAGCTGTGTTAGATGGCTCTTTATCATCAGTTTTTTTGGCTGTGTTATTAACTTTGTAAGCATAGGGAATATGCCGAGCTTTTTTATGTTCTTTTTTTAAATCTTCGATGATTTTTTTCGCTTCTTCTGGTGATGATATTTCATAACATAAACCAATAAACTTGGATTTTTTTATTTCAATAGTTACTTCTTTTAATAATTTCATAAGGACACCTCTTTTATTTATTATACCATATGGTACTTTGGAGTTTATATATTGTATGATATAATTAGTTATAATAGGAGTTGAGACTATGCAAGACGATATAAAGAAAATGTTAGAACTATTAGATGAAGAAAGTGTAAAAAAAATTTTAGAAGAGTATGGATTAGAAATTGATTCATTATTTGATGACTTTACAAAAATAATTGAAAATTATCGTGAAAAAATTCATCTAAAATATTTTTCTTTTCTAGATAAATATAAAAATGACAAAGTTTTTTTTGAAAAACTAAATGTTTCAGAAAATATGGAGTTTTTACTACTTACTAAATTTTTTGTTTCGGATGCTTTTTATCGCAAAATTTTAGATCAATATTATTTAGATGAAGATAAATTGCTTAATGATGGATTTGCTTTTGAAGTGAATGATTTAGAATATTTTTTTAGTAAAGGTATTTCTTTAAAAACAATTGTTGAAAAGTATTATCTTCTTGATGACGTTCAGATAAAATTATATAATGATTATCCAGAATTTAGAGAGTCGATATTAAACAGGAAATTTGATGTTGCACCTTATTTAATTGCTGCCGAAATTACGAAAGGTCAATATAAATGGTTAGATAAATATTTTGGTACATATACATATATGAAAAATGAAAAGTTAAAAAAAATATTAACTGAACTTAGTAAATTTGATAATTTCGATTTTAATGCTTTTTTTGATTTAATAGTTACTAATTATTTTGTTGGTGAAGAAATTTCAATTTTAAATGATGATGCTGTAGTAAAAAGATTAATTGAAATAGGTGGAAGTAAAGCATTAATTTTTGCTAGTAATCCGTCAGACGAATTAGTTAAAATGGCTAATTTTTCTTATTCTGATTATTCTTTATATGGAGGAGCATATCAAAATAGTTCAGCACTTCTTTTACAGTTTTTGAAAGAAGGTAAAATGGATGCTTTAATGTATGCTAAAAGTGGGGCAATTAATGAAGAAGTTATTAAAATAATAGATAATAGTGGAATTCCGCTAGAAAGATTAAATTCTTATAGTAATCTCGTTGATTCCCCTGAATTTATATATTACTTAGCTGGAAAAGGTGATTATTCATTAATTAAATATTTACCTGATACTTTAATCAATTTGAAAAGCTTTGAGTACGTTTATAGCTTGATAAAAGAAGGAAAAGTTAATTTAGATGAGTATTATAGTTTAGGACATCCTGTTACTGAAGCACGAACAGCGTTACTTAGAGGAATATTGTATGATAAATGGACTTTTTTTGATGATGGAAAATTGGATATTTCTTTACCGGTAGCTAAGAGATTAATAGATCTAGGATTTAAAGCGGTTGATTTTCAAAAACATTTTAGCAAAAGTGAAAAAAATGATATTTTAATTGAAGCATTTATAGAAAATGGGGAATTTTTACCACTATTATTAGTCTATAGTGATAAATTAGCTGATAAATATTATGATAAAGTTAATTATGAATTATATTTAAATGCAAAAGAAGTTTTTGGTGATTTTTCTTTATCTTTAGCTTGGATATATAAATTTGTTAAAGAAGGACATTATGATGTTTTGGATGAAAAAAATAAAAATTCTATTATCATAACTTCAGATACACTTACTAAAATGGGACTAGATAATTTGACTTATGAAGAATATTTAAAGTTACCGGAAAATATTAAAAATATACCTGTTTTAATGGAAAAATATCTAGATAGAAATTCTTCTTATTTGAAAGAGATAATAAGTAAAAATAAAGATATCAATCTTATTGAAAAAGCTATATTAGGTGGTATGTCATATGATGAGTTATGTTCTTTGATAGATGGTTCGTTTGATATGAATGTAAAAACAATTATGTATATGTTAAATCATGGTGATTCACGTGGAATTAAACATTTGTCAAATGTGATGTACTCAGAAAAAATAGATGAATTGGTCGATTCATATTATAGTTTTTTAAATGGTGGTTTACCGAATGAAGAATTGGCTGATTATAGTAAGTTTGTTACTTTATTAATTGACAAATATATTGATGATGCTAATTATACAATTTTTACGCGTTTTAAAAAAATTGAAAATACTAATGCAATGAAGTTATTAAGTAGTAGTTATACTTTTGAAGATTTTAAAAAATATCCTGTTTTTAATGGGAATGTTATAAGTAAATTTGCTACTAAAGAAAATGAAGAAGAACTTGTTAATACTTTAATTAATGTAATTGATACAGAATATGCGATGTATTTTATTGACGCAACAAAGTTATTTTTTGTTATGTATAAGAATGGTTATTCAGCTGAAAATATAAAAAAATTGCAGAAAAAGATTCATATAGATTTTAATATATTAATTAAAATGTTACCAAAAGAAGATTATAATATGTTTAATATCATAGATATTGATTCAGTTTTAGATAATAAGATTTTTTTAGATAAAATTTTTAATAGTCTTTCGTTGGAAAAAATTGAAGAGTTAGCTAAATCATATCGTGTTTCTTCTGACGTTAAACTATATATCATAAGAAAAATGGTTATGAAAGGACATTATAATTTTGTTTCTTACTATAGTAATAAGATTGAAGAAGATGTTTTAAAAAGAGCATTACTTGGAGGATATTTCCCAGAAGAACAGATCTTAGAAAATAGATATTTTAATCTTTATTTAAGGAAAATTAATTTTTCTAAGGAAGAATTAGAATATTTAAAAATCAGGTTAGGTAATAATCCAAGATATGTTATCTTTTTTCCAGAAATATTAAATGATAATGAAATACTTTGTAAATATATAGAAGATACTCCTGATGTATTTAAATTATTAGATGTAGAAAAAAGAAAAAATCTTGATTTATTAAAAGCTTTAGCTAAAAAGAATCCAGAATTATGTGCATTTTCATTGTTTAATGATATTGAAACAAATTCTATAGTTGAACTTATTAAAGTTAACCCAGAATTATTAAAATATTTAGATAAACGTTTTATAACAAAAGAAGTTATGGAAGGAGTTTTAGATTTTTATCCAAATATAATAGATTTTGGTTCTAATTATTTATCTGACGAATTTATTAATAATGCTCTTTTGAAGGGATATGAATTTTCTTTTATTTCTGATCCAAATATTATTAGAGTTGGTTTATTAAATAATAAGATGATTGATAAGGAAATTTTAATTAATTTGGGAATGAAACAATTATTATATTTAGCAAATAGTTTAATAATTAATGAGGATAGTCCATTTAATAATTTGTTTAAAGAATTAATTGATGATATTTATCAAAGAGATATAATTAGTTTTCTTTATGAAAGTTATAGTATTAAAAGATTAACTTTTAATACTAATAAAAATGTATTAAAGATAATAGATGCTTATGGTATAGATTTTGATAGATTTAATAGTTATAAATTTTCGACTAAAGATGAATTTGCAATTTTTTATCAAATTGATTGTTTGCTTAAAACAGAAGAAGGTTTAACTGAAATAGAAAAAATTTTAGATACAATTGATTCATTAAAGAGAAAAGAGGTATTTTGTTGGCTTTTAAATAGTTTTGATAAAAAAGTTGTAACTGATACGATGCAGAAAAAACTAGCTAAAAGATACTTTGCTGATGCTCCTTTCTATTATATAGACTATGTTGATATTAATGATGATGAATTATACCAATTTGCCAAAGATAATATTGATAAATATCCAGAGTTGTATATTTATTTTCCGGATATTTTAAAAGATAGGAATCTTGTTTTAAGGTTAATAACTAATATTGCTAGTGATCGAATATCTAGGGTTTATAGTTTACTAAATAAAGATTTTCAAAATGATTTGGAAATACTTGAAATAGCTTTAGCTGCCAATGAAAATGTTTTTAAGTATGTTGATCATACTAGTAATAAAATAATTGAATTTGCTAAAGCTAATTTGTTAAAGTATCCGATTGTATTTACTTATATTCCAAATTTAGTTACAGATAAAGAGACTGCTTTAAAGTTAGTTAATTACAATATGGGATGTGTTTATGAGTATTTACCTGATAATTTAAAAAGTGATTTTGATATATGCAATAAATTATTAGATGTTAATGTTAATTTGATTTTTGATTTTTCAGTAGAAAATATTAATTTTCATAAATTAGCAGTAAAGGCTTTAGGAATAAATGGTAATTTATTGGACATGATTGTGCAAAAAATAGAGTTAGATGAAGAACTTATTATTGCGGCTTTAAAAACTAATCCGGCAGCTTTATTTATGGCTCCTGATGAGTATTTTACTGCGGAAATGTATAGTCAAGTTACGGATTTAACTAAAATTGCTTTTGAAAATATGACTTTGCCTAAAGTTTTAAAATTGATTCATTTTGATAGCTTTGATGTAACTAATTTTAAAGATTGTCAGTATGTTGTTTCATATATATTAGCTAATATTAAGGATGAAGATGTTTTAGATAAAAATGATGTAAGGTTAAAAGAAATATTTGCTAATGTAACTAACTTTGAAAATGAAAATTTAGAGTGCGTTGATTTTAAACAAATAGTTATGTTTTTACCAAAGGTTGGAATAGATTTCTTTAAAGAAGATATTCAAGAAGTTTTAGCCAATGCTTCAATTATATTAAAAGCAACTGGTAAATTAAATACTTTAGAGAAAAATCCAATCTTTAGTTACGATGTTGTAAAATATATTTATCCATTATTTGGTGTTGATTTTGTTAAAGATCTTATTAAGTATAATACACCGGCTGCGGCAGTTTTGTGTGATGAAATAAAAGGTAATAATCAAAGATTAGTAGTAGATTATTATAATCTTATAAATGAATATGGTATTTTTGAAAATGATGATAAAAAAGTTCATTATGCTTTTCGTAATTTTAAGGAAGTAAAAGAATTAATTTTAGATGTATTGGATAACTCTGGAAAAATATCAAGTATTGATTTAGAAAATTTGAAGAAAATAATTGTTGGGCAAAATATTTATCAAATAAAGACATTAGATGAATTAAAAAGATTTGATGTTGTTACAAAAGAATTTTGGCAACAAAAGTTACAAGCACAAAATGTTTTAGAATTGAAAAATGCTTTAGCAACATTATTTGGTTATGTAAATTATAATGATTTAGAAAAAGAATTTAATAATTTTCAATTAAATAATTATGTAAATTTAAAGACTATTAGAACTGATATAATAGAAAAGTATGGTTTAGAGAAAGCATCGGAGATTTTTAAAAAATGTTTTTATAATAAAAAAGATGTAAGTATTATTACTTTAATGGAAAGAATTATTGAATCCCATAATGTTACTGAGTTACGTGAATTGATGGCAACATTTATTAATAAAAATGGAAATGTAATTGATTTTGCTAATGATGTAAGAGAAATTATTGCTAAGACGAGAATGCTTTATAATTATCAGTTTAATGCTCATCTTACGCAGATTACTGATATTAAAAGTAAAAGATTAGAAAAAGATGCTGTTGATAATCCATACGGAGTCACAATTATTGAAATGGATAGTGAAAAATTTAACTTCTTAGCTCATCGAATATATTCTTATGATAAAAGTATGCAAGGTTTTAAGAATAAGTTAGAACAAGATCCATCATTATGGACTAAATTAGAGGGTGCTTCAACGTTATCTACTTCTTCTATTTCTGATAAAGGATTTTGGTTTTTGAATAATACTAATGAATGTGGAGTGATTTATTTATTTAATAATTTACCAGAAAAATTTTTATTATTTATGGATGGACGTGATTTATTTGTTGAACATGGTGGCTATAAGATAGAACCTACAGCTGATAAAAATGCTTTTACAACAATTGATGGTCTAAATCAATGTAGTTGTTATAAAAATGGTGAATATAACGAAGTAGCTGGGTTTAGAGAAGGAATGTTGCCTTGTGCTTTTGCTTGTGTCGGTGCTAAACCTAATGAGGAGACAATTCGTGCTGCAAAATATTTTTCAGAATTTTTGGGTGTTGATATACCAATAATTAAGTTTAATGTAAAAGCTTATGATGATAGAAAAAAAGCTCGTGCAGATAAGGCGTTGGCTGAGTTTAAAGAAAAACCAACGAAAGAAGCGATGGAAGATATCTTCTTTGATGGAATAAAAGTGTGCCATGATATAAGTACAATTGAAAAGAAAATTACTGATTGTACAGAAATATTAAATGAAAAATATCGTAATAAAGAAATTTCTTTTGAAGAATTATATAAATCTTTAATTGAAATGGAAGCGATGGTCAATTTGATAATTGTTGATTTGCCAACTGCTAAAAAAAGTCTGAAAAAGATTGAAATATTTAGAAAGAGTTTGTTAACTTTGAATACTTTCGCGAAAGAGGAAATTATTAAGTTAGAAGAAGCGGCATTGGGAGAATCTGGAATTATGTATAAGTATCAAGAAGGTGAAAAAAATTATCTTCTAAAGCCAGCAGTTGATAAACAAAAACTGGCTTCACAACCATTTAGGGCTGAAATACAAGCAGCAGCTTCAAAATTACAGGAATTTCTTTCCCCAGAAACAGCTGTTAAAGTAGAGAGTTTTGGTGGTAATATTAAATTATCAAAGCAAGAATTAATTGATTTTAGTAATGAAAATGCTCATATTTTAGAAAAATGGGTTCAAAATGGGGGAGAATTAGAGCAACATTATACGGATGCTTTATTAAGAGAATATGTAGTAGATTTCTTGTTATGTAATTTTGACTGTTTTGTTGGTAATTTTATTGTCGATGCTAATAACAATGTTCGAGGAATAGATAAAGAACAGTCATTTAGATTTATAAGTGATCCTAATTCATTAAATCCTGACTTTTCATATACACCTAATGGAACGGCTCGTATTCCTATTTATCAAATCTTGTTTGATAGATATAAAAAAGGTGAGGTAAGTCTTGATTTGTCGGTTATTTTAGATACAATAGAAAAAGTAAATTTGTTAACTGATGAAGAATATAAAAATATTTTTAAAGATTATGCTTATAAATTAGCTAAGCAACATGGTGAAGATTTACTTGATGCAATATTAAAAAGACGTGATATAGCAATTGTAAAGATAAAAGAATATGTGGAACAATTACAGGAAATGAAAAAAAGTGAAGGTGTTACATTATGATGGAAGAAAAAGAAAAATTACTTTCTTTACAAGAAGGTTTAAAAGTAGTAAAAAAATATGATAAAAATGATAATTTAAGTTATGTTAAGTATTTAATTGAAAGTGATATAAATTCTTTTACTGATGAAGTTTCACCGGAATGCTTAAAAGAAATGGTTCATAATAAATTAAATTCTATGGAAAGTGATGAATTGATTTTAAAAAAAATTCAAAAATAATCCTTTTTTTGAATTTTGAAGATGAAATTATGGAAAAGCCTCGTTTTCGTTATATAAAGACGGGGTTTTTGTATGTTCTGAGTTATGTTATTTTTTATAAATTGGAATTATAATTTTATGTGTTATAATTTGGAGAGGTGATACTATGTATAATATTTTATTTGTTTGTTATGGTAATATATGTCGTAGTCCAATGGCAGAAATGATTTTTAAAGATGTGATTTATAAAAATAATAAGAGATATATGTTTAGTTGTGCTTCACGAGCAACTAGTATTTGTGAAATAGGTAATGGAATATATCCCCAAGCTAAAGAAAAATTATTAGAAAAAGGGGTTACTTGTGAGAGTCATAAAGCTGCACAACTGAAGAAAGATGAGTATCAATTATATGATTATATTATAGTTATGGATGAGCAAAATAAGGAAGATGTCAACCGAATAATTGGTAATGATTATTTAAATAAAGTACATTTATTGTTAGAATATACAGATAATATTAAAGATATTGAGGATCCTTGGTATACTGGAGATTTTGAAACTGCTTATAAAGAAATAGTTAGGGGATGTGAAGGCCTTTATAGTTATTTATTACAAAAGGGGATGAAAGAAAATGGAGCAGAAGTTTAAAGAAAAATTAGCTTTGATACCACATAAACCTGGTTCTTATCAGATGAAAGATAAAAATGGTGTAATTATTTATGTTGGAAAAGCGAAAGATTTACATAAGAGAGTTTCTTCTTATTTTAATCGAGTTCATACTGGTAAGACAGCTAAAATGGTTTCGTTAATAGATGATTTTCAATATATTGTTGCTTCATCAGAACTAGAAGCTTTTATAATTGAAATTAATTTAATTAAAAAATTTCAGCCAAAGTATAATATTATGTTAATGGATGATAAAAGTTATCCATATATTGAATATATATCAAAACCTTATCCACGTTTAAAAGTATCAAGATATTTAAATATAAGAAAGAAAGATAATAAAAAGTTGTTTGGACCCTATCCAAATGCTTATGCAGCGCGAAGAATTGTTAATTTATTAAATAGATTGTATCCTTTAAAAAAGTGTGAAGGATCACCTAAAGATGTTTGTTTATATTACCATATTGGAGAATGTTTAGGATATTGTAGTAAACGAGTAGATAACGAAAAAGTTATGCAGATGGAACAAGAAATATTAGATTTTTTACATGGTAAGACGAGTTTCTTACAAGATAAAATAATGGAAAAAATTAACTTTTATAGTGAGAATTTAAACTTTGAAATGGCTTTGGAATTAAAAAAAGAATTAGAATATATTGATATTGTTTTAGCCAAGCAAAAGGTTGAATTACATGATTTTGTTGACCGTGATGTTATAAGTTATTATGTTGATAATGGGTATCTTTCGATTGAAATCTTGTTTATTAGAAATGGTAAATTACTAAACCATAAGAATGTTATATTTCCTCTTAATTTAGATGTTTTAGATGAAGTGGAATATTTTATTGCAGGATTTTATATGAAAAATGAGGTTCCTAAGGAAATCTTAGTACCGGATGATTTGAATGTTGAGAATATTAAGAGTGTTGTTAAGACAAATATCTTGGCACCTTTAAAAGGAGTTAAGAAAGACTTAGTTAAAATGGCTTATGATAATGCTAAATTGAATTTACATAATAAGTTTGAAGAGATTGTTAAAGATGAAAAACGAACAACTATTGCTAATGAAGAATTAGCCAACATATTAGGAATGGACTCAATATATAGGATTGATGTTTTTGATAATTCGAATCTCTTCGGAACTTTTGCTGTTTCGGGAATGGTTGTCTTTATTGATGGTAAACCGGCTCGTAATGAATATCGTAAGTATAAAGTATCAGTAGATGTTAATGATGACTATAATACAATGAAAGAAATTATTTATCGCCGTTATCAAAGAGCGATGGTTGAAAAAACAATGTTACCTGATTTGATAATTGTTGATGGTGGGGAAAATCAAATTAGAGCAGCGATGGAAGTATTAGAGCTTTTACATTTAACGATTAGGGTTGTTGGTTTAAAGAAAAATGATCATCATCGAACTAATGATTTGTTAAATACTGATTTGAATGTAATTGAACTTGATCGAACAAGCAATGTCTTTCATTATTTAACAAGGATGCAAGATGAGGTCCATCGCTTTACGATAAATTATCATCGTACCTTACGAAGTAAAGGAAGTATTAGCAGTGTTTTAGACGAAATAGAGGGAATAGGAGCTGTTCGAAAGAAAGCTTTAATAAAGAAATTTGGTAGTGTTAGTAAAATAAAAAAAGCTTCTCTTGAAGAGCTAGAAGAAATTTTACCTGAACAAGTAGCTTTTAATTTGCATGAGTTTTTAATTCAAAAAGAAGAATATAAAAATGAAGATTTAGATGGGAAAATAGATGAAGAATCATTACTTACTTAAGTGAGTAAATTAACTTTGCAATTGTTTAAGAAAGTGTTATGATGGTTGATATTGAGGTGATTTGATGAATATTGAAGAATTTGATTATGATTTACCGAAGGAACTAATTGCACAGACGCCCCTTGAGGATCGCAGTAGTTCTCGTTTATTAGTCTTAAATAAAAATAATGGTAAAGTAAAACATGAACATTTTTATAATATTGTTAATTATTTAAAAAAAGGTGATGTTTTAGTCTTAAATGATACTAAGGTTATTCCAGCACGCTTAATTGGTGTAAAAGAAGAAACAGGTGCAGTTATTGAATTACTGCTTTTAAAAGATATTGGAAATGATACTTGGGAATGTTTATCACGACCAGCGAAGCGTTTAAAGGTAGGAACAATTGTTAGCTTTGGTGATGGGATGTTAAAAGCAACCGTTACGAAAAAATTAGATGAAGGTATGGTTCAAGTTAAATTGAGTTATGATGGTATTTTAATGGAAATACTAGATAAATTGGGAACAATGCCATTGCCTCCTTATATTCATGAAAAATTAGAAAATAAGGATCGTTATCAAACTGTTTATGCTAAAAATATTGGTAGTGCAGCTGCTCCAACAGCAGGTTTACATTTTACGGAAGAATTATTAAAAGAAATTGAAAAGATGGGTGTTATAGTGTGTTTTGTAACATTACATGTTGGACTTGGAACTTTTAGACCTGTTGAAGTGGAAAATATTTTAGAACATCATATGCATAGTGAATTCTATGTAATGGATGAAAAGACGGCTAATATTTTGAATGAAGCTAAAAGAGACGGTCGTCGTATTATAGCAGTGGGAACAACGAGTACGCGTACTTTAGAAACTATTGCTAGTAAGAATGATGGTCATTTTGTTGCTTGTAGTGGTAATACCGATATTTTTATTTATCCTGGGTATACTTTTAAAGGAATAGATTGTTTAATTACTAATTTTCATTTACCAAAATCAACTTTAGTTATGTTAGTTTCAGCCTTGGCCGGTCGCGAAAATATTTTGCAAGCTTATCAAGAAGCTATTGCTAATAAATATCGTTTCTTTAGTTTTGGCGATGCAATGTTTATAACAGATAATGAATTATAAAAGAGTAATAACGGATTAGTTATTACTCTTTTTAGATAACCATGGACTTATTTCTAATTCAGGTGCATATTGATAATAATATAATTTTTCTAACCTAGGTAGTTCTTTATAGAAGAAAGATAGTTCTTCTAAACATCTTTCTTCTATTTTAGACCAAGTTGCTTCTTCTTCAAAGATTCGTAAAGTAGTAAGAGCCTCATCACAGGTAAGAATAAAGAAAATGTAAGCTTCTTCTTTTGTTTTTAATTGTAGCTCACTAGTAGAGTCTAATATTTTATAAATAGTAGTGGTACTTTGATAAGTTTCTGGTAGTAAATGTTTAAAATGAAGAGCTTTTTCTTTTATTTCTGTAAATCTTTCTTGATTTATTGAGAAATTGTCGATAGATTGAGCGTCTTTGAAAAAATTACGAGAATAATCTTTTTTTATAGGATTTTGTTTGGTTTGTCTGGAAACAAATAATCTTTTATAATATTGTTCATAAAAAGCTAATCTGGTATCATTGATACCGATCTTCTCAAATAATTCAGTTTGATATTTTTTGACAAGTTCAGAGCGCTCTTTTAATAATTTTTCTTTAAGGTTAGAATCACCATTAGCTAATTGCTCAATTTCTTTACTATTTTTTATATTGTAAGATAAATAAATTTTTAAAGCTTCTAAAGATGGGTCAGCGCATTTTATTAAGAAGATGATCTTTTCATCAAAATTAGCAAATTCACCTTGTCGTTGAGCAACTACTTTTAACGCTTCAACGTAAGGATTAGTTGGAAGTGTTCTTTTTTTCCAAAGATTAGTTAACCTTTCAACATCACCATTTATTTTGGCGATAGTTTCGCGTTTGATACTTTGAAGATTGTTAAAGGTATTACTTTGTTCATAAAATTTTTTTCGTAAGTAATCAACGTTTGTGCCATAGATCATAAATTTATCCCCCTTTTTTTGTCTTTTATTATACGTTATTATGAAAAAAAAGCAAGAATCACTATAAAAAATGTTTTTTAAAGGGTGTTATTGAAAGAGATGTGTTATAATTTAGGAGATTTTATAGGAGTGATGAAATGAAAATTAAATATAACTTGTTAAAAGAAGAAAAGGATACTTATGCACGATTAGGAACAATCGAAACTAATTATGGAACGTATGAAACGCCAATGTTTATGCCAGTGGGGACTGAAGCAACTGTTAAAACATTAAGCGTAGAGGAACTAAAAGATGTCAAAGCTGGTATTATTCTTTCTAATACTTATCATTTGTGGTTAAGACCTGGGGAAGATATTGTTGATAAAGCTGGAGGCTTACATAAATTTATGAATTGGAATGGTCCTATTTTAACTGATAGTGGTGGTTTTCAGGTTTTTAGTTTAGCTAAACCTAAAGATATTAGTGAAGAAGGAGTAAAATTTAAGAACCATTTAAATGGTGATAATTTATTATTGACTCCAGAAAAATCAATTGAAATTCAAAATAAATTAGATAGTGATATTGCTATGAGTTTTGATGAGTGTATTGGCTGGCCTGCAACTTATGATTATTGTAAGCAAAGTGTTGAACGTACGATAAGGTGGGCTAAACGAGGTAAGGATGTTTTTAATAATGAAAGACAATCATTGTTTGGCATTGTTCAAGGTGGTGAATACGAGGATTTACGTCGCCATTGTGTAGAAGAACTTACTAAGATTGGTTTTGATGGATATTCAATTGGGGGAACAAGTGTTGGTGAAGATAAACCAACAATGTACAAAATGGTTGGCTATGCTACAAAATATTTACCTAAAGATAAGGTTAGATATTTAATGGGTGTAGGTGATCCAATTGATATTGTGGAAAATGTTTGTCGTGGTGTTGATATTTTTGATTGTGTAAGTCCAACTCGTTTAGCAAGACATGGTCATGCATTAACAAAATATGGCAAAATTAACATTAAAAATGCAAAATATAAAGATGATTTTAGTCCTTTGTCATTAGATTGTGATTGTTATACATGTCGAAGTAAGTATAGTAAAGCTTATCTTAGACATTTGATTGTTGCTAATGAAACTTTAGGAGCAAGATTATTGTCTATACATAACATAAGATATTTAATTCATTTAACAGAAGAATTAAGAGAAGCTATAAAAGAAGATAGACTTTTAGAATATCGTGAACAATTTATAAAAGATTATTATGGTGAAAAGGGTTTACCATATAAGAAAGAGGATATAAAATAATTCTTTTTAAAAGAGAGATATTTTTGCCAAATTTATTATTTTATGGTATAAGTTAGGTAATAAGAGGGGGATTTTTATGAATATATGTGAAAAGGCAGCTAATGCGTCAACAATATTTGAAAAAAATAATACGGAGTTGAAAAAACAATATATAATAAAAAACATTGAAATGATTAATCATATTATGGAGCGTATGCCAGGATACTGTGGATCATTTGGAACAGGCTATCCATTTTATACTTTAGATAATGGAATGCAAGGAAATTTACCAGTTATCCAAGAACAAATAAGATATAATGATGAACTAGTTAAAGAAGCAGCTGATTATGATGTTTGGCCTTGTGAAGATTGTTTAAAAGAAAAAGGTGCTACAATGCCAGATTTAAAACAAATATGTAAACCTTGTCCAATGGTTAAAGATTCGGTTAAACCGCGTAAAGTAGTTAATCGTTTGCCAGATATTGATATGTGGATGATTTGTGAAGATACGCAAGTTGAGGCGGCTAAAAAGAAAATGATTGAAGTTTTTAATGCTTTTGATATGCATACTTCAGATATTGATCCTGTCGGGACAGTAAATAAAGTTTCTGAAATAGCTAATAAAATTGAAAAAGGTGAAATGCCTAAAATTTATTTACCTTTGGATGTTCATATTATTGAATATTCAAAAATGGCCGGATTATTAGAAAGTGTACCATTTACTTTGCTTGGTGTTGCTGAAAATGATAATGTACCTTATTTACCTATTCATCCAACTTCTTTAAGAAAAACTTGGCAACATGATGATATGGCTTATAATTTTATCTTAGATTATTTATATAGTTTAACACCATTTAATTGGACACCATCTTTGATGCAAAAATTACAAGATTCAAGAACTTTGATAAATAAGTCTTTTACAGAAGAAGATTTAAAAGAAATGTTGGGAAGAGTTGCTCCAGATTCAGTAAAAAGAAGATTTGAAACTCCTGAATTAAAAAAGAGTTATGAAAGAAGGATTAATAAATGGACAAAATAATAGATTTACATATTCATACAACAGTATCTGATGGAATTTTAACACCAAAAGAAGTAATTGATACAGCAGTAAAAAATAATGTTTCAGTGTTATCAATTGCTGATCACGATACAATTGATGCTTATACTGATGAGTTATTTGCTTATGCTAAGGAAAAAAATATTGAACTTATTCCTGCTGTTGAAATATCAACTAAATATAATAAACGTGGAATGCATGTTTTAGGTTATAATTATGATTTAAATAATCAAGAGTTTAGAGGAAGATTAGATAAGTTAAAAAATGCTCGTCATAATTATTTATATGATGTAGCTACCAAGTTAGAATCTTTAGGATATGTAGTTAATGTTGCAGAACTTGATAAAATTGAAGCGGTTACTAAGGCTCATATTGCGTTAGATGTTATTGGTAATGCACAAAATGAAAAAATACTTTTAGATAATTTTGGTCATATTCCAAGTAAGGGTGAATTTATTGAGACTATTATGAATGAAGGATGCCCTGCTTATGCTAAAAAAGAATCTATCTCGCCAAAAGAAGCTGCTGATTTAATAAGAGCTGCTGGTGGAAAAGTAGTATTAGCACATCCAGTTGCTTATAAATATGAAGATGGTGTAACAGAAGAAGACATAGAAAATGTTGTTCGTGAGATGGGAATAGATGCTATTGAGGCTAATTACGTTTATGTTGATCGCTATGATAAAAAAATTAATGAATGTGCTTTATGGAATGAATTTGCTAAAAAACATAATCTATTAGCTACTATTGGTTCTGATTTCCATAGTGAAGATGGTTTAAGACCAGTAATTGGTTTAGTTGGTGAAGATGTTTCATTAACTGAAGAAGAAATTAATAAAATATTAGATTATTTAAAGAATTAAAAAACAGATTATTCTGTTTTTTTTATGACCTTTTTTTATTGATACCAATAACATTTCCTAAAATTATACTTAAAGAAATAATTAAATAATAAATTAAACGAGCTATGGATATTTTGAATGAAGTAAGAAGACTTCCTATGAGGTATAAAATAAGAATGGTAATACCACTTACTTTAAGACCATTTAAATAAGCGTTATTTTCTAAAGTTTTTCCAACATTGATATTGTAAATAAGAAGATATAAGTTAAAGCAAATTAGAATTAATATTTTGTTTAAGTTAATACTTTGAGGAATGATGAAGTTAATTAAACTTAAAAAGAGCGTAAAAATTAAGATAAAAATAACAAAAGGTAAAAGGAATTTTATTTTTTTTAAATATTTCATATGATCACCTAATAATTCTTATGTTTAAAATAAAAAAATATTACCATAATAAAAATAGGTGATTATAAAATGGGACAAATCATTTTTCGAACTCTTTTCTTTTATTTCTTTATTGCTTTTGCGTATCGTATAATGGGCAAAAGAGAAGTTGGACAATTAGGAATAATTGATTTAATAGTTTCAATCTTAGTGGCTGAATTGGTGGCTATAAGTATAGAAAATTATAAAGATAATATTTTTTTGACGATCGTTCCAATTGCTCTTTTAGTCGCAGTTGAACTTGTTTTAGGATTTGTTAGTGTTAAATCAAGGAAATTTAATCGTTTATTTGGTGGGAAACCAACTATTATAATAAACCAGGGAAAGCTCATTTATAATAATTTGGTTAGTCAAAGGTATAGCTTAGATGATTTACTTTTAGAATTACGTCAAAGGGGAATTGATTCAATTGAAGATGTTAATTATGCTTTCTTAGAACCAAATGGAAAATTATCAATCTTTAAGTATGACTTATTAAAAAGAGCTAAACCTATTCCGTTGTCTTTGGTTTTAGAAGGTGTGATTCAAAAAGAAACTTTAATGAATATCGGCAAGACTGAAAGTTGGTTAAGAAAAAACTTAGAACATAATGGGATAGAATTGAAAAATGTTTTTTATGCTTTTTATAATAAAGAACATATTTATGTAATTAGGAAAAGTTAAGTTATTTGAGGGCTTTTCTTAAGAAAATGAAGTCTAGGAAAGTAACATAGATGATATTGATTATTTCAGCATAGATTAATGAATATATTTTAAAACCAAGGAAACCAAGAATAGCTAAAATAATTAATTTTAAAAAGATACCAGTTGTAGAAATAAAGGTACAAGTTTTTATTTTATTTAAAGCAATTAAAGTACTTGTTAAAGGGGATTCTAAGTAAAAGAGAATAAAGAAGGGAGCGAGAATTTTAATGTAATTAAGACCTTCTTTTGTTTTATAAAGTTTATCTAAGAGAAAAGAACTATTATAGTAGATAAAGATAGTACAAATTAGACCAACTCCTAAAGAACATAGAAGAGCTTGCTTGATACGTTTTTTTACTAGAGTATGTTTATTTGTACTATGTAATTTACTTATTTCTGGTAAAAGTGAGTTACTTATGGCACTGATAAAAAAGGATGGAAACAATAATAAACTAATAGAATAAGCATTATAAATACCATATTCTTTAGTGATATAAGCGATAGAATTATTAGTAAGAAGTAAGACTTTGGTTAAAATAATTGGTTCAAAAAAGTAACCAATATTACCAATTAAGCGGCCACTAATAGTTGGAATTGTTATTTTTAAAATTTCTTGACTAGTTGATTTAATATATTTTAAGTCTTCTTTTTTTATTTTGATATGGTTAGGTAAAAAGAAAAGAAAGACAATAATAGAAGTTGTTTCAGTTACAATGTTTATTAAAATTAAGACAGTTACACTTACGATAATACCTCTTTTTATAACATAGGGTAAGACTAGGTTAAGAATAATTAATTTAATGGTTTGTTCAATGACGTTACTTATCATATGGGGCGTCATTTTTTGTTTGCCATAAAAGTAACCTTTAATAATATAACCGATAGAGATAAAAGGCAGAGTTAAGGAACAAGCAAGAAGAGGATATAAAGTATCTTTGTTATGTAAAAGTGTTATACTTATAAAGTCTTTTAAAATGAAGGTAGTTAGAATTAAAATAGTATTTAAAAAGAACATAATGTAACATGCATTAATAATGATAGGTTTGCTTTGGGAACCACTACTAATCTTTTTACTGATAGCTAATTGCATGTTAAAGTTAGCTAGTGTAATTAAAAGAGAGTAGGTTGGTGATACTAAAGCATATAAAGCTAGACCATCGGTACCAATTATTCTTGTGTAAGTTATTTTGACTAATAAACCAATTAATTTAGTAAAAAAGCCACCTATTAATAAAATAAGGGTTGATTTAAAAAATGTGCTTTTCATTTAACTTTTCTCCTTTATAAGTTTTTCCTTTTGTTATATAATTATCTTGGGAAATAGATTATTCGGGTGATTTTATGGATGAATTGTATTTTGGTTCAGCGGAAGAATTGTATTTACGAGTTACGCCAGCTTTAAAGTGTAAAAAGAAAGAATTGGCGAAGCTTGGTTATAGTTATATTCCTTTACATGATATATGGAATGCTGTTAATGAAATAAAATGGAATGGTAAAAAAGCGTTAGCTTTGTGTGATATAGTTGATGATATTTTAAATACTGAGGATAAGTTAATAGATTTATACTATAGAAATAAAATAGTTAATCAATATAAAGAAGATTCGATAGAATTACCTAAATTAAAAAAATAAAAAATAGGAGTGAACAAAATGGAAAAAACTGGATATGAAAAACCTATTACTTATGATGAATTGTATGCTAAATTGGTTAAAGTTATTAAAAATGATGAAGAATTAGAAGTAATTAATCATGCTTATGCTTTTGCATTGGCAAAGCATGGAGATAAAAAACGTTTGAATGGAGATCTTTATATAACACACCCTTTAGAAGTTGCTAATATTGTTACGGATTTGAATTGTGATTATATAACTATTGCTTGTGCTTTGCTACATGAAACGGTAAATCATAGTGATACAACGCTTGATGAAATTAAAGAAGAATTTGGCGAAGAAATTGAAAGAATTATCGCTAGTATTAGTAAGATTAATAAACTGGAATTAGCTGATGATAAGGATTCTTCAGCTCAATATTTGAGAAAAGTCTTAGTTGGTTTATCAGAGGATGTACGTGTTTTATTTATAAAATTAGCTGATCGTTTACATAATATGCGAACAATTTACGCATTACCACCAGAGGTACAAAAACAAAAAGCTAATGAAACGATAACTGTTTTAATACCTATTGCCCATCGTTTAGGAATTAATAGTGTTAAGAGTGAATTAGAAGATTTATGTTTGAAATATACAAAACCAGATGTATATAATGATATTTTGGAAAAGTTAGATGCTTCGCGTGAGGAATTAAATGAGTTGCTAACAGAAATGAAGCAAAGTATTTCAGATATTCTAACGGAAAATGGAATTAATTTTAAAATTAAAGGCCGTGTTAAATCAGTTCATAGTTTGTATAATAAAATGGATAACGGAAAACGTTTTAGTGATATTTATGATATTTTGGCTTTGCGTGTTTTTGTTGATACAGTTCAAGATTGTTATTTAACAATTGGTCTTATTCATTCAAAATATCGTCCAATGCCAAAACGTTTTAAAGATTATATTGCAATGCCTAAAGAAAATATGTATCAAAGTTTGCATACAACAATTTTTGGCATAGATGGTCACTTGTTTGAAGTTCAAGTACGAACTTATGAAATGGATGAAATAGCCGAAAAAGGTATTGCTTCTCATTGGTCTTATAAAGAAAAAGGTTCTGTTAAGATTCAAAGTATGATGGAACAAAAATTGGAAATGTTTAGAAATATTATTGAAACCAATAATAATGCTTCAACAGATACAGAATTTGCTGTTAATTTAAATAATGAAATGTTAAATGAAATGATTTATTGTTTTACACCAAAAGGAGATGTCTTAGAGCTCCCAAAAGGTTCTACGCCAATTGATTTTGCTTATCGTATTCATAGTGGGGTTGGAGACAGAACAATTGGCGCCATTGTTAATGATCAAATTGTTCCGTTAGATCATGAATTGATGGATGGCGATATTGTTAAAATTAATACTGCCAAAGAAGCTAATCCAAATAAAGATTGGTTAAAGTTTGTTAAAACAAGTCAAGCTAAGAGTAAAATTAAATCTTTCTTTAGTAAACAAGATCGCTTAAATTATATTAATTTAGGTAAAGAGATGTTAGAAAAAGAAATTAGAAGAAGAAAACTATCTTTTAATGAAGTTTTAACTGATGAAAATATTAAAAAGGTTTGTACAGATGCTCACTTAATGGATTTAGAAGATATTTATCTTTCAATTGGTTCTTTAAGATATACGGCTGGTTATATTATTAATTTAATTTATAGTGATAAAAAAGATGTTATGGATATCTATCTAGGAAGAGTTAATAGTAATATTCCAGCTAAAGAGAAAGCTATTAAAGGTGATATTATTGTTGCTGGAATGGATGATATTTTGGTAACAATTGCAAAATGTTGTAAACCAGTTAAAGGCGATGCTATTGTTGGTTATGTAACTAAGGGGAACGGAGTCCAAGTTCATAAAGCATCTTGTCATAATATTAAAGAAACGAATCGTTTAATTGATGTTGAATGGAATATGAGTAATCAAGCAAGTTATTTAACAGATTTACAAATTAAAGTCTTGAAAGGCAAAAATCATTTACTTGATATTATTACAAAAGCTTCTCAGAAAGATGTTTATATTGAATCAATTAATACAATAGAAGAACCTGATTTTACAAAATATGCAGTTACTATAAAAACAGAAAATGTTGAACAACTTAATGCTTTTATTACAGAACTTGGTACTTTAAGTTTTGTTAGGGAAGTTGTAAGGAAGATAAGTTAATGAGAGTCGTTGTACAGAAATGTCAATATAGTAGTGTAACTGTTGATGATGAAGTCGTTGGGGAAATTAAAGAAGGATTAAATGTTTTGGTTGGTTTTACGCAAGGTGATACATTAAAAGATATTGAGTATTGTGTAAGAAAGATTGTTAATTTAAGAATCTTTGATGATGAAGAGGGAATCATGAATAAAAGTGTTTTAGATGTTGGAGGAGAAATTCTTTCAATAAGTCAATTTACTTTGTATGGTTCTGTTAAAAAGGGTAATCGACCTTCATACGTAGAAGCTTTAAATGGAGAACAGGCATTACCTCTTTATAATAAATTTAATGAAATGTTAAGACAGTATGTTAACGTTGAAACGGGAGTTTTTGGTGCTCAAATGGAAGTTAAGATTCATAATGATGGACCAACAACAATTTTAATAGATTCAAAATAGAATGAGAGTGGTTCATAGTGAAAAAAGGATATATTACATTAGGAATTGTTTTATCATGTTTATTTATTGTTTTTATATCATTTATGTCTTTTACTAATGGTTTTAGTAAAAAAGAAGTCACTGATAACGAAACAATTGATGTTAATAATGAAACAGTTTTAGCATTGCAAGATATCCTTTTAAATGGAGATGATTTAAGAAAGGCTTATTTAAGTAATGAAACAATTAGTGATCAAGAAATTTTGCAATATATACTAGTTAATTTAGATAAAAATGATTATAAAATGAAAGTAGTTATTCCGGAGAAGATAATGTGTAATGTAACAGGAGATATTTTCTTTATATCTGATAATGTATGTAAAGTTGAAGTTATCAGTAATGATAAGGTAAGAGAATATGAAAAGAAAATATTTGGAATTGATCGAGAACTTAAGTATGATGAAATAAATTACCATGGTTTAAATTGTAAAAATAATGGTCAAAAATATTATTGTTTAGTTAATGATTATGTTGATACTTATAAAACTTATTCATTGGTAGATAAAGCTTATGTTAATAATGATGAAATATATTTATATGAATATTATTTAAAAATAAACTTGTTAGATAGTACAGATTGCAATAAATATTATAATAAGACATATTGTGATAATTATTTAACAGAACAAGCTCCAGAAATAGTTAGTGATATAGTAAAAAAAGATGGAGTATATTATAAACATACTTTTAAAAAGAATGAATTTAATTTATATTCTTTGATAAAGAGTGAAATTGTTGTAAAATAGTGTGGAAATGAAGGTTGATATTTGTGTATGATGCGCCAAAAAAAATGGATAAAAAGAAGAAAATCGAATTAGTAATTGTAGTATTACTTATTTTTTGGGTACTAGCTTTTGCAATAGATTATTATAGATATACAAAGAGCGAACCCCTTATTTTTGCATTGAAACCTAAACCTGCTAAGTATGATGATGGAACAGTTACAGAATATTTAGGCTTAGGATATATTTATCGTAAGTATGATCGTAATTCAATAAAATCAGAAGAATTTGTTCCATTCTGGGTATTACGTAAAAATCCTAAAAGTACGGATGCTTTACCAGAAACTTATAAAGATTATGAAGTTCCTAAGAATCCAACGCATGCAGATAAGTATAAAAGTTTATTATATTTTTATAACGAACATTATGAATTAGTAGGAACATATAAATGTATTAATACGGAACGTGATTGTGTTAAAGCTTTTAGTGGTTATGATACATATAATATTCAAAATACAGAACCATTAATGGCTTTAGAAGAACAACCAATAATAGATTTATATGATGGAAGATATGGTTTTGTTGATGATTCGATTAGTCAAAAAGAAGAATATGGTAATTTGCAATATTTAAGAACAATTTATTTGTTAGATGTTAAAGAGAATAAAATTTTGGCAACTTATGAAGATATTAAATTTTGGGATTATAATGCTCGTGATAAAGCAGAAATTTCTAAAGATGGTAATGCCATTGTTAAGGATGCAAAAAGCCGTAAGTGGGGAATTATTAATATAAGTAAAGATGGTAAGATAACTGAAGTTTTACCTGATGTATATGATTCAATAACTTATGATATTGATACAGGATATTTGATTTTATGTTATAAAGGAACTTGGTCAATTTATGATTTAAAAAATAAGAAAAAAGTTTCTAATGATTATACGGATGTTATATATGATGTATGGAAGAATGCTAATTTGACATACTATGTAAAAACTGGGGTTAAGAGAACTGTTGGTAATGAAACAAGAATGAATTATAAAATATATAATATAGACGGTAATCCTTTATTAGACAAAGAAGAAGTAATTAATGTCTATGAAACTAGTACTTTTATTTTATATGTTGATTATACCGATAAAGCAATTCATTTTATTGATTATACAGGTGAAGCTAAGAGAGAACCTATTCCAATTTATTTCTTTGAATTAACGCATGATAAGACAACAAATCCTGCTTTTTCATTTAAATTAAGTGAATATGGTTATATGCTTTTAAAAGTTTATAAGGGACGAGAGCTTAAGTATGATGCAGAGGAGTATTCGTTTAGTACTAAAATATGGAATTAAGTTACTTGACTTGAATTAAGAATGATAGTAAAATATTTTTAGATTTTTTCCTATGGAAGAACAGTAATATATTTTGAATTTACAGAGAGAAGCTAGTTGCTGGAAATGCTTTATTGGATAATATATGAAAAACACCTTCCTTATTATAGGAACGTAATAAATGCGATAAATTTAATTAGAGAGTACCTATGTGAAGTAAGGTGGCACCGCGGAAGTTAATTTCGTCCTTACGATTTGGTACTTTTTTTGTTTATGAGGAGGAAATAGAATGATAATAAAACCAAAAGGAACAATTGATTTGTATGGAGATACAGCTAAGAAATGGCAATATGTAAATCGTGTATTAGATGAAGTAATGGATCGTTATAACTACAATTTTATTAGAACACCATTATTTGAAAGTACTTCATTATTTCATCGTGGGGTTGGTGATACAACGGATATTGTAACGAAAGAAACTTATGATTTCGTTGATCGTGGAGATCGTAATATGACTTTACGTCCTGAAGGAACAGCCGGAGTTGTAAGAAGTTATATTGAAAATAAAATGTATGGTGAGGCTACGCAACCAGTTAAACTTTATTATAATGGAACAATGTATCGTTATGAAAGACCACAATCAGGTCGTGATCGCGAACTTACTCAATTTGGGGTAGAAGTTTTGGGAAGCAATGATCCAGCAATTGATGCTGAAGTAATTAGTGTTGCTGTTAACATTTTTAAATTGCTAGGATTAAAAGGTGTTAAAGTAAAAATAAATAGTTTAGGAGATATGGAATCACGTAATAACTATCGTCAAGCATTGATTGATTATTTTAAACCACATATTCAAGATTTATGTGAAGATTGTCAAGAACGTTTAATGAAAAATCCACTACGTATTTTAGATTGTAAAGTTGATAGTGATAATGAATTACTCTTGAATGCTCCATCAATGTTAGATTATCTTAATGAAGATTCAATGAATAGATTTATGGATGTACAAAATTATTTGGATGTTTTAGATATTGATTATGTTGTTGATCCAAAAATTGTTAGGGGTTTAGATTACTATTGTCATACAGTTTTTGAAATAGAAGCAACAGTTAAGGATTTTGGTGCTAATAATGTTATAGCAGCTGGTGGTAGATATGATACGTTAGTTTCTAATTTAGATGGTCCAGAGACACCAGGAATTGGTTTTGCTTGTGGTTTAGGTCGTTTAATGATGGCTTTAGACAAAGAAGAAATAAACTTACCTATTAGAACTGACTTAGATGCTTTTGTCTTGTATGTTAATGAAACGGAAAAAGAATATGCAATGGCTTTAACGCAAGATTTACGTTTAAATGGTTTTAGAGTAGATACAGAGTATATGAATCGTAGTTTAAAAGGACAATTTAAACAAGCTGATCGTTATAATGCTAAATTTTTGATAATATTAAATGGTGAAGATTTAGTCGGGGGCGAAATTCAAGTTAAAGATAATCAAACAAAAGAAGTTACAATGGTTAAAGAAGCGGAAATTGATGATTTCTTAGATTTAAATTTAAGATAATGAAGGAGAAGATATAAATGGATTTAAAAGATGTTTTTAAAAAAGATATTTTAGGTAATACAATAACAGTTGAAGGATGGATTAGAAATCATCGTAAACAAAAGGATTTTGGTTTCATCGATTTTAGTGATGGAACAACGCAACAACATTTACAAATTGTTTATGATAATTCATTGTATAATTTTGAGGATATTCAAAAAATGTTGGTTGGTTGTGCGATAAGTGTAACAGGGGAAGTTGTTAAAAGTAGTGGTAATCAAGATATTGAATTAAAAGCGACGATAGTTAAATTATTGGGGGATTGCCCTGCTGATTATCCGATTCAACCAAAAAGACATACAAGAGAATTTTTAAGAGAGGTTGCTTATTTACGTCCAAGAACTAATTTATTTCAAGCAGTTTTCCGTATAAGAAGCGTTGCAGCTTACGCAATACATAAATATTTTCAAGAACGTAATTATGTTTATTTTAATGCTCCTTTAATTACAGCAAGTGACTGTGAAGGGGCTGGGGAGATGTTCCAAGTAACAACACTTGATTTAAGTAAGGTAAATGGTAAACCAGATTATAGTAAAGATTTCTTTGGGAGACAAGCTAATTTAACTGTAAGTGGGCAGTTAGAAGCAGAGACATTTGCGATGGCTTATAAGAAAACTTATACTTTTGGACCAACTTTTAGAGCTGAAAATTCCAATACAAAGACGCATGCTAATGAGTTTTGGATGGTTGAACCAGAAATAGCTTTCTGTAACTTAGATAAAGATATGGATATTATGGAAGATATGTTAAAGAATGTTGTTTCATATGTTTTAGAAAATGCCGCTTTAGAGATTAATTTCTGTGATCAATTTGTGGAAAAAGGTTTAAAAGAAAAATTAGAAAGACTTGTTAATTCTGACTTTATTAGAATAGATCATGAGGAAGCAATTAAAATATTAAAAGAAGCTGATGTAAAATGGGAATTTGAACCAGAATATGGGGAAGATATTGCTAAAGAACATGAAAAATATATTACAGAATATTTTAATGGTCCAGTTTTTATTAAAAATTGGCCAAAGGATATTAAGGCTTTCTATATGAAACAAAATGATGATGGTAAGACAGTGGCTGCTGTTGATTTGGAAGTACCTGGTGCTGGTGAATTAATGGGTGGTTCGCAAAGAGAAGAAAATTATGAGAAATTAGTAACTCGTATGGACGAATTAGGTATGGAAAAAGAAAGTATGGATTGGTACTTAAATCTACGTCGTTATGGTGGATGTGTTCATTCAGGCTTTGGAATGGGCTTTGAACGTTTACTTATATATCTAACTGGAGTAGAAAATATTCGTGATGTAATACCTTATCCAAGAACTCCAGGGAATTGTGAATTTTAAGAAAGAAAGAATGATGTACATGAAGGAAAATATTTATCGAACTCATCACTGTTGTGATATAGATAAAAACATGGTTGGTGAAAAGGTAGTCGTTAGTGGTTGGATTGAAAATATTCGTGACCATGGTGGTGTTTTATTTTTAGATTTACGTGATAATACAGAAACTTTGCAGACAGTTTCTAACGATGATTCGCTTTTTGTCGGCTTAGCCAAAGAATCAGTAGTGCGTTTAACTGGAATAATTAGAAAACGTGATGAGGAAACTTATAATGATCGTATAAAAACTGGGGAAGTAGAAATGCTTGTCGAAAAGTTGGAAGTTTTGAGTCCATCTTTACATGAACTTCCCTTTGGAATTATGAATAGTAAAGATGCTTCGGAAGAAGTTCGTTTAAAGTATCGTTACTTAGATTTACGCAATAATAAAGTTAAAGAAAATTTTAAGTTAAGAAGTGATGTTTTACATTTTTTAAGAAATAAAATGTATGATTTAGATTTTATGGAAGTTCAAACACCGATTTTAACAGCTTCTAGTCCGGAAGGAGCTCGTGATTTTGTGGTTCCCTCAAGGAATTTTAAAGGTAAATTTTATGCTTTACCTCAAGCTCCCCAAATATATAAAGAATTATTAATGGTTGGAGGCGTTGAAAAATATTTTCAAATTGCGCCTTGCTTCCGTGATGAGGATGCTCGTGCTGATCGTACTTTAGAATTCTATCAGTTAGATATGGAAATGAGTTATGTTACGGAAGAAGAAGTGTTAGAAGTTGGTGAAGATATTTTTTATGATGTTTTTACAAAGTTTAGTAAGAAAAAAGTTTCACCAAAGCCTTTTCGTCGTATAAGTTATAAAGATGCCATGGACTTTTACGGAACAGATAAACCTGATTTAAGAAATCCATTATTAATTAATGATGCGACCGAAGTATTAAAAGATACAACCTTTGGCCCATTTAAGAAAAGTACTATTAAAGTAATTGTTGTCCCAAATATTGGAGATAAATCTAATTCGTGGTTTAATGAAGTTGTTGATTATGCTAGTAGCATTGGTATGCCAGGAATTGGTTATTTAACTTTATTGGAAGATGGGACTTTTAAAGGACCAATTGATAAATTTTTATCTGATAAGGAAAGATCTGACTTAGTTCAAGAATTTAAAATGGAAAAAAATGCCGTTATTTTCTTTATTGCCAATAAACATAAAGGAACAGCCATTAAGTATGCGGGTTTAATTAGAACATATTTAGGTCAAAAGTTAGGACTTATTGATAATGATAAGTTAGAATTATGTATTGTTAAAGATTTCCCAATGTTTGAGTATGATGAAGTTAATAAAAAGTATGAATTCTGTCATAATCCATTTAGTTTACCACATGGTGGGATGAGTGATTATGAAAGTGGTAAAGATGTCTTAGATATATTAGCTTACCAATATGATTTTGTTTGTAATGGTAATGAAATGGCGAGTGGGGCGATACGTAATCACGATTTAGATAGTTTAGCCAAAGGTTTTGAAGTGGTTGGATATTCACGTGATGAAGTAGAACAAAGATTTAATTCCATTTTTACCGCATTTAAATATGGTTGTCCTCCACATGGTGGAATGGCACCTGGAATTGATCGAATCTTAATGTTAATTAAAGATGAACCTAATTTAAGAGAAGTTCAAGCATTCCCAACAAGTGCCAGTGGTGCTGATAATATGATGGGAAGTCCTTCTGAACTTACTAAAGAACAATTAAAAGAATTAGGGATAAAAGTAGAGGTGAAAAAAGGTGAGTAAATTTACAAGCGAAATGGTTGATGATTATGCTGATAAATTACTTATTGGTTTAACAAAAGAAGAAAATAAAATGGTTTTAGATGAATTTGAAGCGATCGATAAAAACTTGGATATGGTTAATTTAATTCCTAATATTGGAGAAGTTACGCCAATGACCCATACTCTTGATGATTTTACATATGAATTAAGAGAAGATGTTATAGTACCATCTGTTCCTATTGAAGATTTATTACGTAATAGTGATGAAACTGAAGGAAATGAGATTGTAGTACCAAAGGTAGTAGGATAGGTGATAAAATGAAGTATATGGAAAAATCAATTGAAGAATTACATGAATTATTAGTAAGTGGTCAAGTAACTAGTGATGAATTAGTTAAAGAATCTTTAAAAAGAAGCCATGAAGTACAAGAAAAATGTAATGCTTTTGTAACAATTTTAGACGATGCTAAAGGAATGAAAGTAACTGATAATTTACTTTCGGGAATTCCTTATGGTGTTAAAGATAATTATTCGACAAAGGATATTTTATCAACGGGGTCTTCTAATACCTTAAAAGACTATGTGCCATTTTTTAATGCAACAGCGGTTGAAAAGTTAGATGCAGCGGGAGCTGTTAAAGTTAATAAAACAGCGATGGATGAATTTGGAATGGGTGGAACAGGAACAACTGCTCATACTGGTATCCAAAGAAATCCATGGGATATAACTCGTATGTGTGCAGGTTCTTCAAGTGGTTCAGCTGCTGCGGTTGCTGCCGGAGTTTATCCTTATGCTTTAGGATCAGATACTGGAGATTCTATTCGAAAACCAGCTGCTTACTGTGGGATAGTCGGTTATAAGCCAACTTATGGAATGATTTCAAGATATGGTTTATTTGCCTTTGCTTCTTCTTTAGATCATTGTGGTGTTTTAACAAGAAGTGTTCGTGATGCAGCAATTGTTGTTGATCAAATGAAAGGTTTAGACATTAACGATATGACATCATGGGATTCAAGTAAAATGAAATTGCTTGAAGCTTGTAATGGGAATGTTAAGGGAATGAAAGTATGCTATATAAAAGAAATCTGTGATAAGAGTAAGTATACAGAAAAAGAAACTTTAGAACATTTAGATAATTTCTTTGCGACTTTAGAAAATCTTAAAAAATTAGGTGTTACAGTTGATGAAGTATCAGTTGATGAAGTGCTTTTAAAAGCTCAACCTTCTGTTTATGTCGTTTTATCTTGTGCTGAGGCAACTAGTAATATGAGTAACTTAACAGGAATTGTTTTTGGACCACGTGGTGAAGGCGATAATTATCGTGATATGATGAAAGATCATCGTACCAAGGGGTTCTCACCTTTAATTAAACGTCGTTTTGTTATAGGATCATATGTTTTACAAAAAGAAAATCAAGAAAAATACTTTAAGAATGCCCAACGTGTTAGAAGATTATTAGTAGATCGTTGGAAAGAAATTTTTGTGGATTATGATGCTGTTATTTTACCTGTTGGTTCAGGACCAGCTAAGCATTTAGATAGTGATTTAGATATGGTAGAACAAAATGCTTCTTTTTTAGAAGAACATTTACAAATTGGTAATTTTGGAGGCTTTCCTTCAATTACGATTCCAGATGGCTTTGTTAGTAATCTACCAGTAGGAATTAATATAACTGGAAATTGCTATGAAGATGAGAAAGTACTAAATCTTGCCTATGCGTTAGAAAGTACAATGACGTATAAAGGCCAAATTGCAAAGGAGGTTAAGTAATGACTAAGTATTTAGCAAAAATTGGGTTAGAAATGCACTGCGAAGTTAGTTTAACAAAGACAAAAGTTTTTAGTGCAGCTGAGAATTCTTATAAAAGTACACCTAATACAAACGTTAGACCTTTAGATATGGGCTTTCCAGGAACGTTACCTGTTTTGAATAAAGAAGCAGTTCGTTTATCATTAATGGCCTCTTTGATTTTGAATTGTCGTCAACCAGAATATATGTATTTTGAAAGAAAAAATTATTATTATCCAGATATGCCAAAGAATTATCAAATAACGCAAAATCCACCAGAAGATTGTGTAGGTATGGGTGGTTATGTTGATGTTTATCGCGATGATAATACAACTTTTAGAGTAGGAATTGATAACATTCATTTAGAGGAAGATGCTGCTTCTTTAGATCATTTCTTTAGAACTAGTAATATTGATTATAATAGAGCAGGAGTTCCATTATTAGAATTGGTAACTAAACCAGATATTCATAGTGCTTCAGAAGCTGTTGCTTTTTTGGAACATATGCGTAGTATTTATCAATATGCAGGAATTAGTGAAGCAGATAGTAAAAAAGGACAAATTAGATGTGATGTCAATGTTTCTTTGATGGATGCTTCTTTAGATGAAAAAGATCCTGTTAATTGGGGAACTAGAACAGAAATTAAGAATGTTAACTCTTTTGGTGGAGTAAGGGATGCTATAAATTATGAGATTGAACGTCAAGCAGAGCTTTTAGATGAAGGTTTAGAAGTTGAGCAAGAAACACGTCGTTGGGATGAAGAATCTGGAACAACAATTAGAATGCGTAGTAAAGCTGATGCTATTGATTACAAGTATTTTGTTGAACCAAATATACCAAGATATAAAATAAGTCAAGAATGGCTTGAAGAAATTAGAGCTTCTATTCCGGAACTTGCTCCAGAAAGACGTAAAAAGTATGTTGAAAATTTAGGTATTTCAGCTTATGATGCTGGAGTCTTAGTTAAAGAAAAAGATATTTCAGATTATTATGAAGAATGTGTTAAATTAGGTATAGATGCCAAAGTCGCTGCCAATTGGGTAACTGTTAATGTTGTTGGTGAATTAAATAAGCAAAATATTACAATAGATGAATTATATATTCGACCAGAAATGTTAAAACAAATTACTGATGCAATGGGAAAAGGTTTATTATCTTCAAAGCAAGCAAAAGAAATCTTCTTTAAGGCTATTGAAGAACAAAAAGAGCCAAAAAATTATATTAGTAAAGAAAATGCTCAGATTAGTGATGAAGGTGAATTATTACGTATTATTACTGAAATTTTAGATAATAATCAAGTTCAAATAGAACAATATAAGGCTGGTAAAGATAATTTGTTTGATTACTTTGTTGGTCAAGTTATGAAAAGTACTCGTGGTAAAGCTAATCCGGTTTTAACTAAAGAAATTTTGCATCGTGAATTAGATAAAAGATAAAATAGCAGTATTAGGGTACTGCTTTTTTGATGAAAATTTGCCAAAATAAGCTATGTTTGTTATATTTTTAGCAGAGGGGGAAATAAATATGAATGATTTTGATAGAATACGCTTAGAAATGGCTTTGCAAGAAGATCCAAGTTTAAAAAATTATATTAAAAGTTATGTTTCGATATTAAAAAATAATTTGATTGAAAAAGTACGTTATACAGCTGGAGTTCTTGCTGGTAAAAGGACATTAGTTAGTAAAAAGTATAAAGGAGAGCCTCGTGTTTCTCAACAAATGGTGGAAGAAAATCCAGAACAATATGTTATTCGTGAATGTCTTAAAGCTTGTCAAATTTTATGGGATAAAAATATTTATACTTTTATGTGTAGTGATCCAATGGATACAAATGCGTGGATTGAATTAAAAATAGATGGTTTATCTTTAGAAAATAAACTAATTTTAGAGGAAATAAAAAAAGATTATCGTTATCTTTTAGGTTATCATTCTGGTTGTATTAATATTTATGCATCAGGAATGGGGAGAAAAGCTAGTTTAGCCCTTATAACTATGGCAGAACGTTTTAAAGATCAAGATGTTCCATTAAATGAAGCAACTATTTCTAAGGAAAATCTTTTAATGGAATGTGGATGCTATAGAGAGGTTGCTAATCCAGATTATTTTAGTCCAGAACAATATTTTAAGGCTTTGAGTGAAGGGGAAATACCTAATTATACAACACTTGATTTTAATGAAAAAATTCGTGTTTTTGATGAAACAAAAGTTAAGCAACCATTAGAAAATTATATTGATGAATATGGGGCTATATATGATAGTGAAAGTGGTTTGATTTATCAAAATAATTTTCATTATCAAAAACATTTAAATTATTTAAAGAAACAACAAAAGAAGACTTTATAAGCGTAAGACTCCTACGGGAGTTTTTTTGTGAAATTAAAAATAATTAGGATTTAATTATTGATTGATTTGTGATAAGATAATATTATGTATAATAGAAGAGGTGTTGGAATGTTTGGAAAGATAAAGTTTATTGCGGAGAATACAGCACACGTTGAGTCAATTGCTTCAGCTGAAGAAATGGGCGATTTGATGAATGTTCATGTTGTTTTTGAAGCACCTGATCAATTGATATTAGGCGAAGTCGAAGAAGTTAATGACCAAGTTATAAAAATTCGCTTTTTAGGAGAATTTCATGATGGAAAATATGTTAGTGGTGTTATCAGAAAACCTGTTATGTCAAGTGTTATCAGAACTATTAATGATAATGAATTAAGAGCTATTGTTGGAACTTATGATGATACAACTTTTAAAGTTGGAACTAGTTCAATTTATAAAGGATATGAAGTATGTGCTGATATAAATAATTTGTTTGCTAATCATATGGCTGTTTTTGGAAATACCGGTTCTGGTAAATCATGTGGTGTAGCAAGAATTGTTCAAAATATCTTTGCTAATCCTAAATTAGTATCATATAATGCTAATATTTTTATCTTTGATGCTTATGGTGAATATAAAACAGCTTTTAATAAATTAGATGCTTATAATCCTAATTATAGTTATAAATTTATTACAACTAATGTACAAGATGAAAATGATACAGAATTGCATATACCTTTTCATTTATTAAATTTAGATGATTTAACAATTATGTTACAATGTGATAAACATAGTCAAATTCCTATTTTGGAACGTGCTTTAAAACTAACAAGAATCTTTAGCAAAGATGATGAGGTTGCTGAAAAATATAAGAATCACTTGATAGCCAAAGCATTAATTGCTATTTTATATAGTAACCAAATTACAGCTAATAAGAAAAATGATATTTTTAAAGTATTAGAAGTTTGTCATACTAATGATTTTAATTTTGATAGTACTATTCAAGGATTAGGGTATACAAGAACATTATCAGAATGTTTTGAAATTGATAGTAATGGTAATTTTGGTGAATCTGTTTTAATTACCGAGTATATTTTAAAACATGTTGATGAAAACTTAGAAATGACTGAAGAACCACTTAATGCTTTTTATACAATAAGAGATTTTTCTCAAGCTTTAGAATTTACTTTAATTAGTGAAGGATTTCAAAACAATCAACAGTTATATGATGATTCAATGTTATTAAAGGTAAGATTAGAAGCTATTATGAATAGTCGCATTGCTAATGTATATCGTGTAGAAAATTATATTTCTATGGAATCTTACATAGCAAGCTTGGTTGCTTATAAGGGGAGAAAAGCGCAAGTAATTAATATTAATCTTGAAGATATTGATGATACTCAAGCAAAGATTATTGTTAAAATTATGGCAAGAATTTTCTTTGATTTTGCCAAGGGTCGTAAGCAAAGAGCATCTGTTCCTTTTCATTTATTTTTGGAAGAAGCCCATAGATACGTTCAAAAAGATGCCGATGTTTTCTTGATTGGTTATAATATATTTGATCGTATCGCTAAAGAAGGTCGTAAATATGGAGTTCTGCTTAATATTATTTCCCAAAGACCTGTTGAAATTAGTGAAACAGTTATTGCACAATGTAGTAATTTCTTGATTTTTAAAATGACCCATCCAAGAGATATTGAATATATTAGGACAATGTTACCTAATATTTCGGCTGATGTTATTGAAAAACAAAAAATATTACAACCAGGTAACTGTGTTGGATTTGGTGGGGCATTTAAATTACCAATGGTTATAAAAATGGAAATGCCTAATCCAGCACCTAATTCGAATTCTTGTGATGTTAATAATTGTTGGCGTATTCAAGGAGTTAGTGCGGCTCCTAGTGTTTCTAATAATAATGAAGGTAATGGTACTAATGGAGGAACTGGGGTAGTAAGTTCTGGAGTTAATCCAAATGCTAATCCTGCAATGTTTGGAGTTGTGACTAATCAACCTGCCAATAATAGTACAATTAAACCAACTATTATGCCACCATTAGCACAATAGTTTACATAATTAATGTAAAAAAAGCAAATAGAGTAGTACTATTTGTTTTTTTATGCTATAATTTAGTTACTCAAGTTAAAGTATTTGTAATATAAAAACCGAGTAAGTGATTATACGGGAATCTAATTGATTCATGGTGTTGAAGACCTTGCTTTTAAAGTGTAGGGATCCTAAAATGAATCATGTGATGCCCACCTGTCTGGTGCAGGTTTTTTATCACAACAAGTACTTACTTGAGTATTAATTTTCTGATAAAGTATAATAAATGTTATACTTTTTTATTTGTTCCTTTTTTTATTTATGTTATAATTTGAATGGTGATTTTTTATGTTTGATCGATTAAAGTTATTAATTAGCGAAGATGATTTAACATATATTGGAACAAAAGCTATTTTAATAGTCGGAGTCGGTGGGGTTGGTGGTGCTTGTTTTGAGGCATTAGTTAGATCTGGTTTTAACAATATTACGGTAATAGATGGAGATTGTTTTGATAATTCTAATTTAAATAGGCAACTTTTATCTAATGCTAATAATATAGGTAATTTTAAGGCATCTGAGGCTTATTTAAGAGCTTTAAGTATTAATCCTAATATTTATGTTACAGAATATAAAATGTTCTTGAGTGAGGCTAATTTTGATCAAATAAAGAATTTTGCTGATTTTGATTATATTATAGATTGTTGTGATACAGTTGCTACTAAATTATTATTGATAAAAAAAGCTTTAGAGTATAAAATAAAGATAATTAGTGCGATGGGAACTGGTAATCGTTTAGATCCAACAAAAGTTGTTATAAGTAATGTATGGCAGACTAATTATGATCCTTTGGCTAAAGTTATGAGAAAGTTACTTAGAGACAATAAAATATCTTATAAATTACCTGTTGTTACTTCAACAGAAATTCCCATAAAAACGCATCAGAGAACACCTGGTTCAACTTGCTTTGTACCAAATACTGCTGGTTTATGTTTAGCAAGTTATGTATTTAATGATATAATAAAGTATAGGAAGTGATTTAAATGGAGGAAAAAGAAGAATTAGAAAATGTTTCTGAGGTATTAAAAGAAAGTACTCTTATGAATCCTGATTTAACATTTTGTGAAAGAACAACATATTTAGATTTTTTACTTTCAAATGCTAAGACAGATGAAGAAAAAGATGAAATAAAAAAAATTATAGATAATTATTTGGAAATTGCAAAAGATGATAATACTGAGGAAGAGAAGTAATTTATGATAGATAAAAAAATAAGATTATGGAATTAGCAAGTTGCTAATCATAATCTTATTTTTTATTGATTAAAAAAGTTATTAATTCTTGAGGATTTTCATCATTGATTATTATTTTATAAATTAAATCAATGATGGGCATTTCAATATTTTGAGTTTGTACAAGTTTATAGATGCTTTTTAAAGTATAGTAACCTTCGACTGTATGTTCTTGCAAATAGACTTTTTTTTCTTCTTTAGTAGCACCTTGTCCAACAAATTTTCCAAAGCTATAATTTCTACTTTTAGTAGATGTGCAGGTCAGGATAAGATCACCAACGCCAGCAAAAGAATTGATTGTTTTAGCATTTCCTCCTAAAGCGGCTATTAAATTCTTTATATCGTTTAAAGCTTCAGTAATTAAGAAACATTGGGTTGACTCTGGATAATTTAATCCATTTAGTATGCCTGAAGCAACCGCTATAACATTTTTGATACTACCACATATTTGAATACCAATTAAATCATCAGTTTCTCTTAATTTTATGGTATCACTTTCTAAAACTTTTTTGATAGTATTAATAGCTTTTTCTTCTTTGGAAGCAATAGAAAGACCAATAGGATTATTATTGACCATGTCTATAGCAAATGATGGACCTGATATGACAGCGATATTTTTCGTCTTTAAGGTTTGATAAGCAATATCACTTAAGAAACGACAACTATGATTTTCGATACCTTTAGAGGCAATGCATATAACGGTATCTTTATTTATATATTGATTTATTTCATTACAGATTGAACTAACGAAGGCAGCTGTAGAAATGATAAAAACGACATCAGCATCTTTAGTTGCTTCTTCATATGAGCAAGTTAGTTTTATGTTTTTAGGGGCACTAATACCTGGAATAATATCCTTGATACAGCCATCTTCTAAATATTTTTTATATCTTTCTTGTGATTCAGACCACATTATTATATTTTTTTCATTTTTATTTAACATTAGAGCCATAGACATTCCATAAACTCCTGTTCCAATTAATGCTATTTTCATTATTTTTCACCTTTCATTTCTTTATGTAGTTTATTTAAATTCATCTCGTATTTATTATTACGTGGATGATAGTAAATTCGATTTTTAATATTATCTGGAAGATATTGTTGTTTTACCCAAGAATTAGGATAGTCATGAGGATATTTATAAAGAGGACTATTAGTTTTAATGTGATTTGGTAAATTTCCTGTGTTACCATTTTCGATATCTTCTAGGGCAGTATCTAAAGCGACATGAGCACTATTACTTTTAGGACTCAAAGCCATTTCGACGACAACAGTACCGAGAGGTATACGAGCTTCTGGGAGTCCTACTAATTCGGCAGCATTTATGGCAGCCATTACTTTTGGTCCCATAGCCGGATTAGCAAGGCCGATATCTTCGTAGACAATGACACTTAGGCGACGATAAATACTATCAAGATCACCTTCTTCAATTAAACGAGCTAAGTAATGAAGAGAGGCATTAACATCAGAACCACGAATGGATTTTTGTAAACCAGAAAGACAATCGTAGTGGCCGTCTTCATTTGAATCACTAAAAAAAACGGCTTTGGCATTGATTGCTTGAATTGTATCTAAAGTGACATGTTTATCTTTAGTACTATAATAAGCAACATCTAGTAAATTAAGAGCATTTCTTAAATCACCTGATGATAATTTAGCAATTGCTTTTTTTGCATCTTCATCTAATTTTATTCCGTTAAGATATTGACATGCTCTTGTAAGTCCAACCATGATATCATCGGAAGTTAACTCCTTTAGTTCAAAGATTTGACAACGACTACGAATAGCAGGATTTATTTTGTGATAAGGATTTGAGGTTGTCATTCCAATTAAAATTACTAAGCCGCTTTCAATATATGGTAGAAGTAAATCTTGTTTGTCTTTATTTAAACGATGTATTTCATCCATAATAATAACAATTTCACCATACATTTTAGCTTCCTCAATAACGATATCAAAATCTTGCTTATTGTTAATTGTAGCATTTAACATACGAAAAGGTTTATTGATTTGATTACATATAGCATTAGCGATACTCGTTTTACCAATCCCAGGTTTGCCATATAAAATCATGCTGACTAAATGATTATTTTCTACTAAGTTACGAATAACTTTATTTTCACCTACTAGGTGTTGCTGACCAATTATTTCATCAATATTTTGAGGTCTTAACTTATCTGCTAATACTTCCATAATTTCACCTTTCTTAATTATAACAAATTATTTAATATTGTGGTAAAAAAGTAATTTATTGATTACGCATAAAGATTGATAATTTTGTTATTTTTATTTTACTTTTTAGGATATTTTTTATATAATTTATATAGTATGGTGATGCTAGATGGATGAGTATATTCCAAGTGAGTATATTAAAAAATATTTTAACTATTTAATGTTTGAAAGAAAACTTAGTGATAATACAGTCCTTAGTTATAATAATGATTTAAAAGATTTAGATATTTATTTTAATGGTGATTTGTTAAGTGTTACTTATGACCAATTAGTTAAATATTTTGCATCTTTTGATAAATTAAGTGCTAGATCGTTGGCTCATCATATAACAGTTGTGAGTTCTTTTTATAATTTTTTACTTCGTGAAGAATTTATAACAACAACACCTTGTTTAAATATTGTTTTACCTAAAATTCCGCAAAAATTACCAAATTATTTAACAGAAGATGAAGTGAATTTGCTGTTGGATATACGACTAATTACGCCTTATGATTATCGTAATAAGGCAATGCTGGAGTTACTTTATGCAACAGGACTTAGAATAAGCGAATTATGTAATTTAAAAGTTACAGATGTAGATTTGGTTAATTGTTTTGTTAGGGTTATGGGCAAGGGTAATAAAGAAAGGATTGTTCCTTTTGGTGATGTTGCTTTAAAATATTTACAACTTTATATTAATAAGTATCGTCCTTTGATATTACATCAGCATGTATCAGACTATTTATTTATTAGTAATTTATATAAAAATATTAGTCGGCAAGCTTTTTTTAAAATAATCAAAAAAGAATGCCAAAGAAGTGGTATTAAGAAAAATGTTTCACCACATGTTTTGAGGCATTCCTTTGCAACTCATTTGCTAAAACATGGTGCAGACTTACGTATTATTCAGGAATTATTGGGACATGAGGATATTGCAACCACGCAAATATATGCCCACTTGGTTAATGAAAAATTAAAGGATGATTATACGTATCATCCAAGAAATAAGAAAGAGTGATTTATATGGATAAGAAAAAAATATTAGGAATAGTAGCATTAGTGATTGTACTTATTATTTTTTATTTTTTAGCTTCTACTTTTTATATGAATAAAATGTATAACTATAAAAAAGATGTTAAGGATGCTATTGATTTATACTATACTTCTTTGAACGTTAATGACTTAGAACCTATTCCTGAATTGTTTAAAAAATATGAAAAAAATGAAAAAAGAAAAAATGAAATTCAATCTTATGGCAAGGATTTAGTGGTTGAATGGTTTGATTTTTTGAGTAGCAAATATGTTTGTGATTTAGAAAATGTTAATGCTTGTAAGTTACAATTAAATGAATTAAGTGAATTAAATCCAAAAATTGATAAATTGTATAATTATCGAGATATAGATGGTTATAGAATTATTGATGAGAAATCATATAAAATGATAAAAACAAATATTACAGAAAAAATGGCAAAAATTCAAGAAATAGTTGCTGATAGTAACGCTAAGAGACCTTTAAATGAAGTTGAATTACGTGAACAGAAATGTAATGCAACTAATGAGTGCGAAGATTGCCGTAATGGTATTTGTACTTGTACGTATTCTGAAAGTGGTAAAGCTAGAGAAACTGTATTATGTAAAAAAAATATTGAATCATAATAAAACTCGGAATAATCCGAGTTTTTTGAACTTTATATCGTTCAAATTTTTTTGTTCTTGATTATTTACAAGAATTTGCATTATGAGCTTGTGTTTTAGATTCTCTTGCTTTAGATTCTTTAGCTTTATTTTGTGCATTATTCTTACAAGAACTTTTTTTATTTTTGTTGTTCATAATTTACCTCCCAGTTATATTATTAACGATATTGCATCTTTTATTCATTTTATTTTCATAATTTAATAAAAATAAAATATCTTTTATTATGAGTGATTTAATGGTTATTATAATTTCATCTTTAGCTGGCTTATCGACGATGATCGGTACTTTTTTGATATATGTAAAAATGAAAGAGCAGGGGAGGATATTGGCTTTTTCGTTGGGATTAGCTTTTATTGTCATGTTCTTAATTTCGATATTTGATTTGATACCTGAAGCCTTACGTTTAATGCGAGAAATAAAAATGAATAATATTTTCAGTAAATCTTTAGTTTGTTTATTGATAGGGTATTTACTAGTTTCTATTACAGAGAAAAAAATAGATAATGATAATCAATTATATAAAATAGGTGTCTTAAGTATGATAACTTTATTTATACATAATTTGCCAGAAGGAATTATTACTTCAATTACGACTTATAATAATACTAAATTAGGGTTAAAAATGTCTGCTTTAATTATGTTACATAATATTCCTGAAGGAATTTGTATTGCTTTACCAATTTATTATGCAACTAAAAGTAAGTTTAAGGCATATAAATATACTTTTATAAGTGGGTTAGGGGAGGTTATAGGAGCTGTATTATCTATTTTATTTTTAAAAAAATTTATTACAATTAAGTTGTTAGCTATTATATTAATGATTACTAGTGGTATTATGATTACGTTGAGTTTAGATAAAATTTTAAAAGAAGCTTTAAGTTATAAAAAATATAAAGATATGTGTTTTGGAATTTTATTAGGAATTGTTATTATTGTCTTAACTCTTTAAATGTGAAGGTTACTTATTATTGGGTATTTAAAAAAATTAAAATTTTAATTATTATGAGGTTAACATAATATATATTATACGAATAAATAAAAATGAAAAAATAGTGATTTTAGAATTGATTTTATTTTTTTGTTTTATTAAAAATTATCTATTTCATTTATTAATTTTTTTATATTGGTAATCTTGGAAAAAATTGTATTTTTAGATAAATTTAATAAAATAATTAAATTTAATAATTTTTTTTCAAAATTATTTTTATACACAACATTTGTTCGTGTTATTTGGTTTGGTATATATTTGATGTATTGTATTTTTTTATTTATTGACTATATTTAATAATTATGAATGTTATTTTGAAGAATCGAGATTCTTTTCGATGATATATTATTCATCTCGATTCACTTTTTATAATAAGTTTTTGATGATTATTAATTAAAGTTATTTCTTGTACTTCAAAATTAGGAATCGAGAATTTAAAAGATGATTAGTTCTCCATCTCGATTCTTGAATTGATTTTATTAAATTTAGATATTTATACATATTGACTGTTTTTATGAATAATTATGCTTAAAAATTATATAAAAAAACGTTTATATTTTAATTATATTAATAAGATCAATAAGATAGAAATAATATAATGAAAGTTAATAATATAATATCGAGTTTTATGAATAATAAAAAGTAGTATGCTTACTTTAATAATAAATAGTGTAGGTTAATGGTAGTTAATATTGTTGTAACTCCCCTACCTTGATTATTTTAAAAATAGGGGAAGTGAATTTTTTTTTAATGGTGGGAATATGTGTTAATTACATTAATATTGTAATAATTTTAAATTATTACATGTATTTTAAAAATTATTATTTTAGTAGAAAGTTATGCTTTTAAATTTTAGGTAATGTAATAGGGTGCTTTTGATAATATCTTTTTTCTACACTACTCTACTCTATTTTTATAATAAAAAAAGAAATTAAATCTTGCGTGATTCAATTTCTGCAATTTTTTCTAAAACTTCGGCAGCATTTTCTTCTGTCATTGTTGTATAACCTAATTCTCTTAGAGCTTGAATTTTAGTTGTATTTAATTGTTGAGTTCTTGAAAGTTTTTCTTCATTTTTTTGTTCGATTTCACGAACAAAGCGTTTGTGAGATTCAGCTAATCTACTACGAGATGCTCCACCATTGTTGTATAAATTTAGAGCTGAATATAATATTCCTTCAAAAATAAATTGCTTATCTTCTTGAAATTTATAGTCTTCTGGATTAGTAAAGCCTGTAGTTTTACTCATATAACCAAAAATATATTTGATCTCCGGAACATTATCAAGTGATTGTAATAAATGATATAAGTAAAGAATAGCATAATAGTTTTCTTTATTGTTTTCATCACTTAATTTTTCTTTTAAAAGGTATGTAATGTCACTTAGTAATACTTGTGATTCTTTATTTAATCCTTTAAAATCAAATTGACTTTCAATATCTGAAGCGCATTTTACACCTTGATTTAAACGACTTTCGACATTCATTAAGTAGTCTGTAGTCACTTTGATTTCATCAATTTCCTCTGACTCTGTTACATCTAATAATTTATATAAAAGTAATTTTTTTTCTTTTGGCCATTTATTGATATCATTTAATTCTAAGTAGTTATATACCATTTGGCGTGAAACTCCTAGGTATTTGGCCAATCTTACTTTTGATATTCCTAATTCTTGAAATAATTCGTTTAATTTACGCATTTATACCAATTCCCTTCATACTTTTTTCATATTAATTATATTGCTATACATAATTAATGTCAAGCAAATATCAAGAAAAAGTATTTTTATATTGCGTTTTCAGAAATTTGATATTTTAGTAAATTTTAAAATTGTAAATTTTTTGCCTATATATTGTTAAGTTAGTTGATATTTTATATCAGACTTAGAAGGTAATTATTTAAAGTTGGACTATAAATTAAGATTAAAAATTCATATATAAAAAGAATGATACTTAATAGTAAATATTTTTTTAGAATTAAAGCCAAATGTTGTTTATTGGCTTGGTCTTTTTTATTAAAAAGATATTTAATTAAATATTTAGTGATGGTAAAACTAACTTTGATTAAAAGTAAAGTTAAAATCCACGGAATGAGGTTGTAGAATAATAAATAAATTACTTTAAACTTTAACTTATATGAAGCGATTACTGAAAACATTATTCCTAAAGAAAATGATGACATATAAATTTCAAAAACATTTAAGAAAGCAGGCAAAATTAAGATACTATATACGAATATTTTAGTTGCTTGTTTAGCTCTTTTGGGTAAGTTATTTGCTCGATTTTCAAGACTTTTTTGAAAATTTATTTCGGTTTTTATCGATGTTTTAATTTCAGGAGTAAGATTTTTGTAGTATTGTCGACCTGTGATAATGCCTATAGAACTTAAAATAATAATAAAAAAATAAATAGGTCTGTATTTTAGCATTGTTTTTTTCTTCATTTTATCACCTGCTAAATTATATTTACTTCTTTACTAAAATATGATAAATTATAGATGATTTATTTCATATTAGAGGGTGGTATTAATGAGTAAAAATAAGGATAAAATAGAAAAAATTGATACAGAAGGTAAAAAAAGTAAAAAGAAAAAAATGTCGAAGTATAAAAGACATCAAATGATAATGAAAATAGCTGCGTGGGTTATGGCAATTATTATGATTGTTGGTGTTATAATGTCATTTTTAGTATATTTTATTTATATTTAAAAATTAAAAAAAGATGAATAATCATCTTTTTTTTGCTTGCTCTTTTAGCAAATCTCTAATTTCTTCAAGTAGAATAGTTTCGTCTGATTTTTTAATTTCTTTTGGCTTAGCATCATCGACTTTATTTTTTTCTTTATGAAATAATTTGTTAATAACTTTGACTATTAAGAATATACAAAAAGCAGTTATTAGGAAATCAACAGTATTTTGAATAAACATACCATATTTTAGGTTAACTGTTCGCCCCCATACCTTAATAGATATAGCTAAGTTAGTGAAATCAAAACCACCAACAACAACGCCAACAATAGGCATTAAAATATTATCAGTTAAACTTGTTACAATTTTAGAAAAAGCATTTCCAACAATAACTCCGACTGCTAAATCCATAACGTTGCCACGAGCGATAAATTCTTTAAATTCTTCGATAAAATTTTTATTTTTTTCTTTTAATTTTTTTAGTTGTTTTTGATTATCTTTCATATAATACTTCCCTACTTAATTTTTTAAATAACGTAATTGATATCGTTTCTTTTTATTTCTTCAAAAGTATTATCGAGGTGGATGTATGTATCATAAAAAGAATATTTTAAATCGTTATCCATTTCGTCGCAGTTTATTATACCAGAGAAATCATCCAATGTCTCTTTTAAATTACTTATATAGCGGTCTTCAATCATATTTTGAACTACTTCACTAAGTAATTTTTTGTTGTGAAATAAAAAATTATAAGCTAGTTCGACATCGCCAATAGCAGCATATGCGACAGCTTCGATCATCTCGTATGCAGATAGTTCTAAGCGATCAATTCTTTTGCGATCAACTAAGAATTCATCTTCAGTAATGGTGAAATCTTTTTCACGAAGGCCAAATGATGCCATGCAATACTTAATCATAATTTGCCCTAAATCGGCTTTTTGCATAAGCATAGCTTTGCGGCGAGCATTGTTCATGTTTGATATATATATGTATTTATTACTATCAGGAGTACGATCTTTGAACATGGAATCGTCATCAAATAAAACATATTTTATAGCAGATAGTGCATTTTCATAGCCTTGACTTTCTTTAGTAGCGTAGAAAATATCATCAAAGTCTTCAATGCGACATAATTTTAAACTATTCATATTATCACCTATTTATATTATACCATGGTTAGATTGTTAGATAAAGCATGATATTATTTTATTATATTTTGAAGGCGTTTAATTATGTTTTCTGTTTCAGTGTAATTTTCATCAAATAATTCAATACGATATTGTTTAAAACCTTGTATTTCGTTGATTGAGTTAATTATGTCTATTTTTTTAGAATTCATAATGTGGGTATAATTATTATTTATGTATATGTTATATATGTTGTTTTTAATGTCTTTTAGGTAGTTAGAGTTATTATTTTGAATATTAAAAATATTGTTTTTTATTATCATAGTTTCTGGTAAGCCATACACGATTATTTCACAATCTTTTTTTAAATTGATTTCTTTTAATTTATTGATTGATAATTCAATACTTAAAGTAATTGTTTTAACATTTTCTTTTTTTAAAGTATTAATGGCATAATCATTAGCAATATTTAAGTAGTAATTGCTATTAATGTTGTTTGTTTTGTTAAAACGAATTATAGAGCTAAGATCAGAACATAATAAGTTTTTATTATTGTAATGTTCATCATCTTTTATAAGACGATTTAAACATAAATATAGGCTTTTTTCTTGATTTTTATATTGATTGTATAATTGATAATTATTAACGTATATAATAGGAATATGATACTTTAGAGCACACTTTAATTGTTCTTCTGTTCGAATACTAATACTTATTTGTGAAATATTGGCTTTTTCTTCTGTGAATTGACTGATTTTTGGAAGCAATAATTTTTTATTAGGTAAACTTAATTGTGTTGTTAAACTGTTCAATGCTTGACGACGTAATTCGTTTAAATCTTTAATGTTAATAAAGATATTGTCAGGTATATCTATTTTAATGTTTTGAACTTTAAACGGAGTTTGACCAGTTTTAGATAACTGTTTAACAATTATATCTTTTGTTAAAGGTTGGTTTTGAGCTATTTGAACGATTGGTAAAGTAGAAATTATGTTTTGATTACGACATGTAACTTGAAGAACAGCTTGTTCATTTTTTACTTTAAATATCATGTTAACATTAAGAACTGGTAATTGTTTTTTATTTAGTTCATCGTTTAATTCTTTATCAATTGTTTTATTGATAATGGTGTTTTTTATATCTTTTTCTTGAAAATTAAACTTATTATCTATCATACATATATTATTTTTTAATACTTTGTTTGTTAGAAGTCCTTTTTCATTGTATAAAGTATTGATGTACATTCCTTTATTGTTAATAGTGAAACGAATAGCATCCTCTTGCTTTAGATCATCATATAATTTAATAGTTATTTTATCTTTACAGATTCCTATTATTTTACCTAATTTGGTTCCTTGATGATTGGATGATTGAGAATTAATGATACTTTGATTATTAAAAAGATAACCTGTAGTATATTCTCTATTGTAAACTTTTTTTAAAGAAATAAGTTTTTCTTCAGTTAATTTAGGTTCTTTTCCTTGATAATATTCATCTATTAATTTACGAAATGTTCTTGTGACAATAGCTACATACTCTTTGCTTTTCATGCGACCTTCTATTTTTAACGAACTAATATTTGAATCTAATATTTGTTTTATTTTAGGTAATGTATTTAGGTCTTTTGTACTAAGGAGATATCCATTTTCTTTTAAAGTGTTAGCTTGATATCTTTGATAAGGAAGGCGGCATGCTCCAACACATTCGCCTCTGTTGGCACTTCTTCCACCGTTTAAGGAACTCATTAGGCAATTTCCAGAATAGCAAATACATAATGCTCCGTAAACAAATACTTCTTTTTCAAGGGATGTTTTTATGTTATTAATTTCTTTTAATGATGTTTCGCGAGCTAAAACAACACGTGTACAACCTATTTTTTCATAATAATTAAAGGAGTCTTGATTGTAATTGTGAGCTTGTGTCGATACGTGAACATCTAAGGAAGGAAAGTTTTTTCTTATTAAAGAAATTAAACCAATATCTTGAACTATTACGGCATCTATATTTATGCTATTCAAAAATGCAATATAGTTAAGGATGTTATTTATTTCGTCATTGTAAATCATTGTATTAACTGTTATATATATTTTTACATTATACAGATGACATAATTTTGATGCATCAGTAAGTTCTTCATTGGTGAAGTTATTAGCGAAAGCACGAGCACCAAATTTTTTTCCGCTAAGATAGACGGCGTCAGCTCCATTAGAGATAGCTGCTATTAAATTTTCGTAATTTCCAACTGGTATAAGTAGTTCTGTTTTTTTCATGATATCACCTTTTTTATTATACAAAAAAGATGATCAGGAAGCTATTATTTTATAAATTATTATAAAAAAATTGTATTTTTTGAACTTGGCTTCAAAATTTAGATAGTTTTATTTTTATTAAACTATCTTATTAAATTTTTTTGTATTTTGAATAAATTGTATTTCTGTTTTTTCTTAATATATCTATTCTTTTTTATTAATTAATTTAATTATTTATGTTTTATCTAACATAAACTCTTTTAAAGAATGAAGTGATATAATTTTACTATTATAACTTATTATGAATGTTTTTGTTCATAGCTTAGGTTTGTCATATAAAAACCTCGTTTACTGGACATAGAAACGAGGTTAATAGCAATAATTTTATTTTTTGTCTTATTGATTAGTGTCTAAAGCTTTAATTAGATTATCTCTTATTTCTGGAGAAAAATCGGTTATAATATCAGTTAATACATAAGTAGTCAGACTATTTAAAATGGTTCTGTTTTCAACTTGTTCTAAATATTCTTCACCATCTTCATCTATAACTGAGGTTACATAAAGTATTTCATTAAAATTTAGATTATCATTTTTAACACCTATTAAAAAGTAATATGATTTATTATATAAATCTATTTTACGTAAGACTAAATATTTTGTGTTATCGTCAAATGTTAAAACATCTGCTTCTTTTATGTTTTCAATCATATTGTAAGACTTCCTCCTTCAAATTTAACTGGATAATTAGTATAGTAATCTAATAACAAATCTACAAAATGTTCTTTTTTGGTTTCATATATTTTTTTTAGTTCATCATTCAAATTGACGTTTTCATTATTATTGTTTTCAAGTAGGTTTTTTGCTTCTTCATACTCTTGTTTGAGTTGTTTTAGTTCGCCAAATTCTTTATTTATCCTTTCTAAAACCTCTGCTTTTGTCTTTTTTGTGCCGACTTCTTGAGTTTCTTCTTCTTCTTGTTGCCCTTCACTAGATGTTCCGGCTGTATCTGTTCTTTGTTCTTGTTGTCCTTCACTAGACGTTCCAGTTGTATCTGTTCTTTGTTCTTGCTGAGCTAACTTTTGTTCTTTTTTCTTATTTAGATGACGAACCATATAGGCCATAAACCCTGTACCGATTGCAGCAATGCCAGTATACAAAGCTGCAGAAAGGCTATGTTGAACGGCTGGATTTGCTAGCCCACCGCTTGCAATTATCCCTGGAATCATTCCAACTGAAAAAGCAAAATTTGCTAATATTGGTAATAAAGTTGTTCCAGCAAAAATCAAGGCTGCAGTAAGTACTACAATTTTAAAAGGTTTGCTAAGTAATAGTTTTGCACTTATATGGGCACTTCTTGCATCTTTGTCATTTTCGTTCAGTTTGTTTTGAGAGTCCCCTGCCATATGATTGAGTAGTCTAGCATATTTTTTAAGATTCTTGAATAAGCCTTGGTGTTCTGGATCATTTAGATTACCTTTACCTTTGAGTTTAAATAGCTTAGAAGTAGATTTTTTTTTGATTTTGTTTATATATCTTTTTATATATATATTATCATAGTAATTACAATGTTCGCTATTTTCTTCTTCAAAATCATACTTTTGTCTTTGGTTTTTTAAAGGACTTTTATTATTCAAAAACTCCATTGCTTTCTGTTCTCCATGAACTTGCTTATTAAATTCATATAAGTAACGTTCATATTGTTGAGGGCCAGCATTTGGATTATTTTCAATATATTTCTTTATACCATCACCAATGATATTTTTTTCTTGAAGTGCTTTTATTTTTTTGTAGATATCATCAGTAACCAGTAGTTTGAAGACTGAATCTTGTGAAGGATTAGAAACTGTAATTATTTTTTCTCCATTTGAGTTATTATTCTTTATATCGTTAATTAGGTTTCTTATTTCTTCGTTTGAAGTTTGGTTAGTTGCAATATTTTCTAGGAATCTAATAAATTCGTCTTTATCATCTACTACTCTTACTTCTCCATATTCATCATAATTTTCTTTTTCAAATTCTTTCCAATTTTTGTAATCATCGACTGAATCAAAAACTTTTATTGAATTGTTTTCATTTGAAGATTGAGTTTTTACGTATTTTTTAACATCTTCATGCGTTGATATAATGTTTATTTCACAATTGTCAAAAGCAGTTTGTGCTATGCTGATGTTGTTATTTTCATTTGGTTGGATTGCTAGTACTTTTAATTCTTCTGCATTATAGAATGCTTCGTCTTCTATTGTCTCGATTGTTGATGGAAGAATTAAGTTATTTAAAAATTTACAATTTTTAAATAACCCTTTTTCTATAGTTTTTATATTACTTTTTATATCAACTATTTTAACTTTGTCTCTAACTTCATCAAAAGCAGTAGAATCAATATTTACAACATTTTTTCCTTCAATTTGTTCAGGAATGATTACTTTATCACCACATTCTTCTTTTATTTTTGTTATGATTATTTTATCGCCATCTTCAACATAGCAAAAATTTTCATTTTCTTTAATCATATCTTGAAAATCTATTTCTATTTGATTTGGAGGAGTACCATTGTAGCATATGACGTTACCTTTAATGATTTCTTTATTATTTTGGTCAATATCTACAAATGCTCTTTTTGTATTTCTCCCTCCAAAAATTTGTATTTTATTTTGTAATGGGTGATCGCCCAAAAAGTAAATTGCATAATCTTCAACTAATTTAACTTCAGCTTCAAAACGTAAAGTTTTAAGATTATAACAATTACTTATGGCACGGCTTTTTAAGGTGATGGGACCTTCAAAAGAAATTTCTTCAAGATTTTTAAGATTATCTGCATCAGGACCATTAATTTCGTTACATATAGCATTTTCTGCCAATGTGGTTACGGGGTATTCTTTATCTCCATTTGTTATTTCTGCAGGAATAGTAAGAGTATTATTTTGTATAGCACTTGGCTCTACTTTTTCTACTATTGCTTCATTTGCTCCATTTACTCCATTTTCATTTAATCGATATGTTATTCCATTTGTTGAATATTTATTTGTTTGACTTGGCATAATCTCATCTCTTTCTTTTTTTTATTATAACATAGTTTGTTTTTTTATAAAATCTTATTTATTAGAATTACTTATTCCTTTTACCCAATTATATTCTTTGTTGGGAAGAATTTTTTTGAATGTTTTTTCGGCATCTTTAGTAAAACATAGTTTTTTATCTTTTAGCTTTACAATGCATTCATTTTTTGTTACTTGGTAATATTCTACATCTTTGTTTTTTACAACCATGTAAACACTATTAAAATATATTAGATTTAAAAATATGTGGAAGTAACCATTAGCAATCCAGGTAAGATAGCAAGCACCTTCAGGACTATACACTTTGTATGCTTCTGGGGGAATGTTTAAAGCAAGTTTTAATTCTTTAAACTCACTAATGCATTCTGGATCGTTATTTAAATAATTGATATATTCATCATCATTTTTTAAGTATTTGTTTTGGAAAGCAAAGTAATCACGTATATTTTTATTTAATAAAATGAATGATACAATAATTAGTAAATTAAATAAAACTTTATATGATGGAGCGACGATTGTTAAACCGACTCCAAGGAATAATAGTATGATGTCATAAATTAATTTACTTAAAGCAATTTTTTTATTTTCTTGATTATTGTATACTTCTATTTCCATTTTGCTTTTTGTTTGATGCATGAATAGTTCAAAATCATTTATATATTCAGCTGGATCAAAGTTTCTTTTACTTTCAAATTTTTTTTCTTTAATAAGTTTATCTAAAATTTTAAGACCATCTTTGTCAAAAGTGAGCTTTTCAATATCAGTTTTTAAAATAAGACGTTGAGTATTTTTATCTAAACGATAATATCTGATATGGACATATCTTATTTTTTTTAATCTAGGAAGACTATTTAATGATGAGTTGACAAGCTTTAGTTCATCATTTTCATCATCAGTCCATATATAAAATTGATTGCCAATACTATCGATAATTTTGTCAACACTATTTTCATCTTGATTATTTTCAGCTAAAATACGATTTAATTCATTTTTATAATAGCCATTTGGTCCTGTTATATAGAGTTTTATTTTTTCTTCATAAGTCGCTATATTAAAGTACCCTATTTTACGTAGTTCGTTTTTATAATTACTATAATCGATATGTTTTATTTTACGGTATGTTGTAATTACAATGTTTAGTATTATTATTAATAATAATACTATTATGATTCCAGAAATAGAAAAATTAAAAGTTAAAATAATAATAATTCCTAATAATAAAGGCAATATATCATAAGCCAGTTCTTGAGTATAATTGACTTTATTTAATAAACCTTGTTGAACAATATTACGGTAATATTCATCACGATACTTTTTTATTCTTGTTTCATAAGTTTTTATAAATTTTTCTTGTGTTTTTTTTCTCATACTTCCACCTTTTATTCTTTTTTTATTATAATATAAAATAAAAAGAAAACCAAGAAAAAAGGATTATTTTTCTTGGCTTTTAGTTTCGATAACGGTTGTTCGACCGATTAAGTCGTGTAATCCACGTTCGTCTTCACGAAAAATCATCACACCTATTATAGAAAAGCTTGCAATAATTTTTGCTAATGTAAGTATTTGTTGCATATTATAATAAATTGGTTTAGGACAATAAATTGTTGAAATTATATCAATTATAACAAAAATAATATTAAATAAAACTACTTCGCGGATAATAAATAAATTTGGATTTAGACTTTCACCATTTTCTGAAACTATTCTAATTTTCATAAGTTTTTTGCCGATTGTTTGACCATTCCATAAAAATTGAATTATACAAAAATAAACAATCGTTATACTAAGTCTAATAATATTAGGTGTTAGAGAACTTTGGGATAAGTCGTAGGCCATGGAATTTAATTTATCGACATCGGTATCACCGCTACCTGAGTTTAATATTTCTTCATAGTATTGATTCATTGAATCATTATATCTTTCATAATCATTTTTAAAAAATGGTAATTGAAAAATGATATTTGATATTATACTTACTAATAGTAGATCGATTATATATGCCGATAATCTTTTTATTTTCATGTTTTACCTTCTTTCTTCTTTATTATAACATGTCTATTTAAAGGAAGTAAACTGTGAAAATTTTTTAGCTATTTAATTTTTTTAATATTATTTTAATTGAAAATAATCCTTTATGATAGATTAAATATTTTAAAAAAACAGTAATATTATTACTGCTTTCTAGTTACAACGTCGAATGAATATAATTTTTTTACATCCTGATTAGGGTTAGCTTTATTATTTTTTAAATATTTATATTGATTTTCGGTAATTATAATAGCTCTAAATTCATTATTATAAAATGCGGAAAATAAATCTTCTTGATTATTGAATTCAATGTATTTAACACTATCTAGTTTAGTGTTTAAGACGCGTTCAATATTTACCGAGTTGTCTGATATCAAACCTACTTTTTTATTGTTGATATTATAAATACTACGATTACTACTATTATTGAATGTTACGACATAGTATTCTTTATATTCGTATTGTTGATGGTTTAATCCACGTATGAAGTCATATGTATATTGTAAATGATAAATGCCAAAACTCATGATACCTGTTAATATTATGGTAAATACTTTGCCACTGATATATTTATTATAAGAAATAGCGACGACTATTAAAAATAATAAAATAGCTCCTATATATAGGATAATACTATTACTGAAGACATTTACTGTTTTTAGACCGACTATTAAAATGATAAAAACTAGAAGAATTATCGTATTAAAAAAGACGTATGAACTATGATATATTTCAAATAAAAGTCTTAAAAAAGTATTTTTAGGTTTAGGAACTTCTTTCCTTTTTGGCAACTCTAATTCTTCTTCTTGAATATTTTTTCTAACCACTTTTTCTTTTTGAGATTTCTTTTTGAAAAAATTAGAACAAGTTTGTTTAAAGAAGGTGCTAATTTTTGTTAAATAACTATTATTATTTTTACGTTTTGGTGTTTTAGATGGATTAAAAAGTTCATATAAGACATTATTTCGATTAACAAGAATTTTTTTGGGAACACTTTTTTTGGTAACAGGTTTACATTTTTGTTGTTCTGGATGCTGAAATATTTTGTATTCAACATCTTCTTTTGGAACTATTTTACGTTTAACAGTTGGAGTATTCTGCTTTTTAGTAGTGTTTGTTTTAGGCACATTAGTATTTTTAGGGATAACTTGGCTAGTAGTTGTAACTTTATTTATCTTTTTCTTTAGATTCTTTTTTTGCTTTTGGGTCTTTGATTTTTTCTTTGCCATTTTTATCACTCCGAGTCGATATTAATATATCATATTTTTTGTTTTTTGAAACTATAAAAAGTTATTTTTATAAAATCTTTACTTCTATTTTATTCTTTTACATAACTTATAGTTTTAATACTTCTTGTTTTTTGTAAATATTGATTGGTATCTTTACTTTTTTGATATTCTGTTTCAGGAATTATTAAAGCTTGAACATCGCCTTTAATAATTGCTTCATATAACTTTTCAGTATCGTTGTATTTGACGTTATTGTATTTTAGTGTGGAAATTATTTGGTTATTTGTTGTTGAACCAATATTTTTATTTTCTAATTTATCGATTGTGTTATAAGTAGTAGTTTTTTTTAATACAATAAGGTTATATGTTGTATATGTTTTATTATTTAAAAAATTTTCTATGAAGTTATAATGCAAGTTTAATAAAACAAATGAATTTATGATGATAATATTTATGATAAAAGTTAAAAAAATAGAACAATTATATGGAATTTGTTTTGGAGATAAGTACATCTTAGTTAAAAGAAGATGTAATATCAAGAAGATGAAACTATAAGTTATTAATTGATTAACTTTAAGTAGTTTTATGTAATAAGTTATTGCAGCTAATAAAATAAATAAAATTATTGAAAGTTGACTATTTAATGCACCATATAAATACTTTTTTTTCATATATATCACCTAGTGCTAGATATAATATATTATTTAAGTAAAATTCGCAACTTTTAATAAAAAAAAGATAAACAATTTAAACAATTATTTATCTTCTAACATTTTTAATAAGTCAATTTTAAACATATCTGCTTTTCTATTAGCATTTGAAATCATAATACCTTTGTAAGTAGTTAATTCTGATTTATGTCCTTCAAGTAAAATATCTGATGGTGTTATAGTATTTAACATTATAGTTTGTTCTTTTACATAAACAGTATAGATTAGTTTTACATCACCATGAACTTGTGTAAACATATGATCACTTGGTAATTTTAACTCATAAGTTTCAGTACCAGCCTTTTTATTTTGACTAGTCATTTTACCAACAAAATTACCATTTCTTAACGCTGGATAATATTCAAAATTTAATTTTTTGAAAGCAAGCATATTATATTTTTTTAATGCTCTTTCTAATTTTTTAAATTCATTTTCGTTTATATAATCTAAGACATATCCTTTCATAAAAATACCCCCTAATTCCCTTTACTTAGCTAGAAGTATAGCATACGTGGGAATCCCCGTCAAATTTTGCTCAATTTTATGCTTAAAAAGTAGTATTAGCTTTAACATATGCTTTTTTATGGGGTTTCATTATAGCATTTTTCATGGTTTTATGTCAAGTTTCCTTAATTTTGTTATTACTTAAAGCATTAGATTAAATATTGAATAATATATTTTATTGAAAGTTATATAATTTTGAGTTAACTGTTTTAAATAATCTGAATATTATGTTCTGTATTATTAAAGTAGATGATGTTAAAAAGATTTTTGATAATGTTTATTGGATAGAAAGAGCAAAGTAATTTACCTTATTCTACTTAATAAAAAAACGTTTTTTCTTTTAAAACGTTTTCAATAAATATATTTTTTGATTAGGTAATATCTAGTTCAACTATCGTTTGACCATCGTTTAAACCATCTATATAGTATTTTATGACTTTTTTATTGCTCTTTAATAGTTGATGAGTTGTTTTTCGTAAAATTCCTTGGCCTTTGCCATGAACTATGATGACTTTATTTCTTTTTAGTTTTAAATTATCCTTTAAAAAACTATTTATTACAGCTACACAAGTCATACTTGTTTCGCCATGAATGTCAAGATGAGGCAGGTTACATGTAAATGGATCTCTAATAATTTTGTTCATATATTTTTTTGACATCTTCTAATGTAGGGATTGCTAAACGTGCACCAACTTTAGTTGTAGCTAAACCACCAGCTATACTTCCATATTTAACTGCTTTTTCTAAATCTTGATCATTAACAATAGAATAAGCGAAACCTATACAGAATGAATCTTTAGAGCCGTGTGTATCGATAACATTTACTTTTAAGCTTGGTGTAACTTTAATTTGGTTGTTAACACAATATAGAGTTCCTTTTTCTCCTAAAGTGATAATAAATTCCGTTTTTAAATAACGTTTTTTTAATTTTTGGTATACCTCACCTAGTGTTTTCATATTTTGAAAATCAATTTTTATGCCAGCAACATTTTCAGCAAATTCCTGAGAACATATGACGTATTTAGCTTTACGACATAAGTCAATTGTTTCTTTGGTAATAATACTAGTACATAGTATTGATATGGTATGAGGGAATCTTTCTAATAGATTTTTAGATGCAACGGCATCATAACCATCGACAACGATAATATCAGGAGAAAAGTCAAAATCACATTTTTTTAGAGAAACATATTTATCTGACATATTATATATTGTATGTTTACCGCTTGCTTTATTAATAATGATGGCAGATAAAGGAGTGTCATTGTTATATGATGGTTCAAGATAACGTGTATCAAGATGAACTTTTTCGAAATCTTCTTTTATTTTATTACCATAAACATCATTGCCGATAACACCAGATATAGCGCAACTTATTCCCCATTTTCCTAAGCCTACAGCAACATTTGAAGCTAGACCGCCACCACAACCAGTTTTTTCAAAAAATTCTTGCGTCGAACCTTCTTCAGGAATATTTTCAACAAGTAGATTTATGTCATATTTTACTCTACCTAAACATATAGCTTTTAGCATTTTCATCACCTTTTATTCTTTAAACATTATAATACATTTATGAAATCATAGCAATTGTATATTATTATATCTTTTAATTGGCAAATAATACTTTTTCTGATTTATATTGAGCAATAATTGCCCTTATGATAATAAAAATATAGAAGATAGATGAGAGGAAAACAATTAAAATATTTACTATATTTGCTTTATTATCAAAAATATCCATTAAAACTTGTATATAGTTACAAATTGGAATTAGATAATAGAATTTACTCAATTCTACTTCTAGTAATGAGACAAACATAGGAATTAAAGAAAGGAAATTCAAAATTTGAACTTTTGATTGAGCTTCTTTGTTGGTTTTACACAAAGCAGTAAGAGCAATAGCTAAACCAGAGATTAAAATAGAAGCAGCTAGAATAGTTATTAAACTATAAATGATACTTGTAAAACTAAAAGTAATTTTAAATGAAGCGAAAGATTTGAATACTTTACTACTAATACTAATTGTTAAAGCTGTTAGGATTAAACTAAATAATGAAACGATAAATCCCATAATAGTGGCTGCTAAGTGCTTTCCTAAAATTAATTCATTTGTTTTAATAGGAAGTGTTAAGATTGTTTCTAATGTTCCATTTTCCTTTTCGGAAACGGTGGCACTAGTCGCCATGTTACTTCCAGTAATAGTTATAGCCATTATGGTATATGTTAAAGCGATTGAAATTAAAGTTGTAAGCATTAAGTTATTATCGTCGGTTTTAACAATTTCATAATTAACATTATTATATATTTTGGTAGGATCAAGTTGATGGTCATTTATGTATGTTAAAGCTAGAGTTTGGTTGTAACTTTCTAAATAAGAAATTATTTTACTTTCGACTATTTGGCCGCTTTGAGTTGCTTCATTACAATTTATATAATATTTATTTTCTTTTTCTTTGTAAATTATATATGCTGTAATTTTTTTGTCTTTGAAATCTTTTTTTAGTTCATTTTCACTCTGATTATAAACAGTTTTTATTTTGTTATTTTCGACTATTTTTTGAGCTTCTTGATCCATTTGATAATTGATTCCTATCATGTCAATATCTTCGGTTTTATTTTCTGTTGAATCAAACATAAATCCATAAAAGAAAATTATAAATGGAATAAAAATTGGAACAGTAAAAAGGATAATTAAAGTTTTATGGTCTCTAAGAATTGATCGTAATTCTTTTTTTGCTGTTATTTTTATATTATTCATTTTTTTCACCTTCTATCAAACAAAAGAATGCATCTCTTAAGTTAGTTGTTTTAGTTTCTTTAACTATATTTTTAGGAGTCCCCTCTTTAATTATTTTACCATGATGGATTAAGATTACTCGGTCACAGATGTTTTCGGCCTCTTCCATGTAATGAGTTGAGTATAGAATACATTTACCTTGTTTTTTCTCTTCTTTGATAAAATCAAGGATTATTTTACTGGAAATAATGTCTAAGCCACTTGTTGCTTCATCAAAGATATAATATTCAGGATCGTGAATCGTACAACGAGCAATTGAAACTCTTTGCGTTTGACCAGTTGAAAGAGTTTCGATTCTTTGATGAAGAAATGGAGTTAATTCGAAGCGTTTGGCAGTCTTTTTAATGCGTTTTTCTAATTCTTTATCAGGAACTTTGTAATATTGACCGAACATTTTTAAAAGTTCGTAAGCCGACATATCTTTATATAATTTGGTATTTCCAGACATGAAAGCAATTTTTTGTTTGATAGTTGTTTGATTTTCTTTGTAGTTCATATTATCAATAGATACACTACCTTCGGTAGGTTCCATAATACCTGCTATAATACGTAACAAGGTAGTTTTTCCAGCTCCATTTGGTCCTAAAATACCGATAATTTCTCCTTTATCAGCTTTAAAGCTTATTTTTCGGTCGGCATAAAATTCTTTTTTTTCTTTTTTATTGATGTATTTAGTGAATTTCTTTTCTATATTATTTACTTCAATCATTACTATTTTCCTTTTCTACATATTTTATAACGTTGTTGATGGTGTTTTGAAAATTGGTAAAATCAACATCAAACCACTTCACATCAAATTGATTATTAAAAAAAGTATATTGTCTTTTAGCATAGTGACGAGAATCTTTTTTTATATTTTCAATAGCTGTATCAAGAGATAATTCATCATTAAAATAGGCGTATAGTTCTTTGTAACCAATTCCTCCAAGTAAAGGTTTACTTTTAATTCCTTGATCATAAAAGCTTTTAACTTCAGCAAGCAATCCATTTTTTATCATTTGATCAACACGATTATTTATTCTATTATAAAGTTTATCACGATCGGTTGTCAAACCTATAATTAAATGTTTATATAATGGAATCGGCTCATGATATTCAGTTTTTTCTTTGTTTAAAAACCTTTCTAAACGTTGACGATTATGAGGATGAATTGAGGTCTCAGGATCTTTTTGTAGTGCCATTTTATATAATTCATCAGTTGTATATGCACTATAGTCTTTTTGGGAAGTCTCGGTAGTAAATTGATAATCGTATAAAGCAGCCTTTAAATAAAGACCTGTTCCTCCTACTAAAATAATGTTTTGGTTTTTATTTTCTTCTATTAGTTTTCGAACATCTCTTTGATAATCATAGACAGTATAATCGTCTGTAACATTTTTTATGTCAAATAAATAGTGAGGAATGTCTTCTTTTTCTTCTTCAGTTATTTTGGCAGTTCCGATGTTTAAGTCGCGATAAACTTGCATGGAATCGCAATTAATAATAATAGCATTATACTTATGAGCTAGAGCTACAGAAAGTTTTGTTTTCCCTACTCCTGTAGGACCAATAATAGCTAAAATCATAGTTATTACCTCTTTTCTTGTTTTATTATAACATTTTTATTACGTAAATTTTTAGATTTTTTGGTTATTTGTTATAATTATGAAAGAGGTGGCAGTGTGTGAGAAGAAAAGGTAGAAAAAAAGGTAATAAAATCAAAAAATCGTTTAATAATTTAAAGAAAGCTTTTTATTATGCTAGGCAACAAAAGAAAGAATTGATATTGTTTTTTATTTTTAATTTGATTTTCTGTTTTTTAGGAACAATCGCTCCTTTGTTAACAGCAAAAGAGTTAATTGCTTTGACTGATGGTTTATTAATACAATTATTGGAAATTGCTTTGGCGGTATTAGTTGTAGAAATTTCACTTAATTTTGGACGTTATTTTTCGCGAAAGTATGCGCAAATATTTACAAGGGAAATATTAAAAAAAATTCAATTAGATATGGCACGAGAAATACTAAGAATTGAAACAAGTGAACTTGATAAAAAATCTAGTGGTGTTTTTATAGATCGATTGGTAAAAGATACCTCAAGAATATCAGATATATTTTTAGATGTAACGATTCAGACAACGGAACTTTTTGCAGAGGTAGGAATTTTAATAGCGATATTTGTGGTTAGCAGATTGTTTTTCTTATATTATGTTATTTTCATTTTAATAATTTTCTTTTTAGAGAAAAAAAGAGTTCATAAGTTTAATGAACTAGATAAACATTATCGTAAGAGTGCTGAGGCAACAACTGGATTTGTTGGGGAACTTGTAAGAGGAATTAGAGACATTAAAGTATTAAACGCTGGTGATTCTTTCATGGCAGAGATGAATGAAAGAATCAATAAAATAAATGAAGAACGCTATGAAATGAGTCAGGTAACTAGAAAATATAGTTTATTTGTTGGCTCTGTGCGAGATCTTTTAGATTTTCTTTTAATTCTTTTAGCTATTTATGCAATAAAAAATAAACTTATTAGCGTAGCAAATTTTGTAATTATCTATATGTACAAAGGTCGAGTTTTTAATTTGTTACATTTATTTGGTAATTTTATGGAATGGTTTAAAGATTTTAATCTTTCTTGTAGTCGTGTCTTTGAAATTATCGATGATACAACATTTAAAAAAGAAAATTTTGGCATTGGACATCTAAGCAAAGTTAAAGGTGATTTTGAATTTAAAGATGTTTATTTTGGTTATAATGAAAATAAAATGGTCTTAAAAGGAGTTAATTTTAAAGTTAAGCATAATCAAACAATTAGTTTTGTTGGAAAAAGTGGTAGTGGTAAATCAACGATATTTAGTTTATTAGCTCGTTTGTATCCTATTACGAAAGGACAAATTTTAATAGATGGACATGATATAAATGAATTAGATCAAGAAACGATTAGAGGAAACATTAGTATAATTACGCAGAATCCTTATATTTTTAATATGAGTATTCGCGAAAATTTAACGATTGTTAAAAATGATTTAACTGAAAATGAAATGATTAAAGCTTGCAAGCTGGCCTGTTTACATGATTTTATTATGAGTTTGCCAGAAGGATACGATACTTTAGTTGGTGAAGGTGGTCTTACTTTATCTGGTGGTCAAAAACAAAGATTGGCAATCGCTCGTGCTTTTGTTCAGAAGACACAAATTATTTTATTCGATGAAGCTACGTCGGCATTAGATAATGAAACACAGGAGAATATTCAAAAAGCAATTCATAATTTAAAAGATCATTATACTGTTTTAATTATTGCTCATCGTTTATCAACGGTTATAGATAGTGATCAGATTTTGTTAGTTGAGAATGGTAAAATTACTGCGACAGGAACACATGAAGAACTATTAGAAAGTAATAATACTTATAAAAATTTATATAATAAGGAATTAAAAAATTAATATATGCGAAATATATTAATTTTTTTTAAATAAAATTGATTATATATTAATTCATAACTCTTTTAAACATACGCTCTAGTTCATAAGTAGTAAATTTAACGATTGTTGGACGACCGTGAGCACAATTATATGGATTTTGACAGTTACTTAATTCAGCAATAATTTCTTCCATAGCTTCTTTAGAAAGTCTCGTATTGGCTCTGACACTCATTTTACAAGCAATAGTAGCAATTAATTTATTATTAAAACGAATACGATCGAAATTTGGCCCTTGATTTATTATTTCATCAAGTATACTTCTAATTACTTCCTCTTCATAGCCTTCTTTTAACCAAGTAGGATGAGACTTAATGGTGTATGTATTAACTCCAAATTCTTCAATTGTAATACCTAAATCATTTAATATAGATATATTTTCTTTTATTTTAAGAAAATCACTAGTTGAAAATTCAATAGTCATAGGAATTAACATATTAGTAGTAGTGACTTCTTTTTTAGTGAATTCTTTTGTTACAAGTTCGTAATTAACTCTTTCTTTAGCAGCGTGCTGATCTATTAAGTAAAGACCCGTTTTATTTTGACATACTATATATGTTCCTAAAGTTTGACCTATTACTTCCAAATTAAGGGCTTTGAATTCGGGATTTAGAAGACGATTTTGAATATTTTGATATTTAGGAGTTGGTTCGTTTATAGTTTGAATGTTTTTTTCTTTATAGTCTGTTTGAGGAACATTTTCAATGGTAGTTATTTGTAAATTATCTTGTTTTATTTTTTTGTCTTCTGAAGAAAGCATTGTATTAGGTAAAATATTAAATAGATCTAACTCGGTTTGCTCATTTTGCGTTGTTTCTTCTTGTTTAGTTATGATTTCATCTTTAGAAAATTCAATATTTTCTTTTAGAGCATTAGGTACTAGTAATTCTTTGTATAAAGCATTTTGAATTGTTTCGGTTATCATTTGATATAGTTCTTGAGCTTTACTTAGTTTAATATCTTGTTTAGTTGGATGAATATTAACGTCAATTAAAGTTGGGTCAGTTTCAATTTTTAGAACAACGACTGGATATTTAATATCTGGTTTGTAGCGAAAATAGGCATCGTTTATAGCACGATTTAAATCATTGTTACGAATGATACGACCATTAACAATGGTAATCATATGGTTTCTATTTGATTTTAGAATCTCCGGCTTACAAATATAACCATTCATTTCGTAATCATCAGTTTGACCACTAACTGCAATCATATTACTAGAAACTTGTAAGCCATATATTTCATGGATTGTTTTTAAAAGATTGCCAGAACCACTAGTTTTAACTAAAACTTTGTTATTATTAGTAAGCTCAAATTTGATTTTAGGATATGATAAGGCTAATTTTTCAATATATGATACAGTATTAGCTAATTCGTATTGCTCACTTTTTAAATACTTTAAACGAGCAGGAGTATTATAAAATAGATTACTAATAGTGATCTGGGTTCCTCTGCGAGCTGGTGATGGTTCGTTTATTTCTAAAGTTCCACCTTTTATATGAATATGTGTTCCGATATCAGTAGCACAGGTTATTAAATCGACTTCAGAAACTGATGCTATAGAAGGAAGGGCTTCTCCACGAAAACCTAATGTATTTATAAAAAACAGATCATCTTCACGAATTAATTTACTGGTAGCATGGCGTTGAAAAGCAACTTTGGCATCATCTGCTTCCATTCCTACCCCATTATCTGTTATTTTTATAACTTTCAATCCACCATTTTCTAAATCAATTCTTATTTCGTCACTGGCGGCATCAATACTATTTTCGACTAATTCTTTAACTACTGAAGCACATTTTTCAACCACCTCACCAGCAGCAATTTTATTGGCAAGGTTTTCGCTCATGATTTTTATTTTGCCCATTATATAACTTCCTTTCAGTAATTTTTGTTATATTATTTGATTAAACATAGAATTTCTGATTTCAAACAAATCTTTTTTATTAGAATATATTTTTAAATGACATGCTTTTTTGATATTGATAAAACCAAGCCCAATGATAACTAAATCACTATTAGCAGGGATGTCAAATTCAATTAAGTTTTTATCTGTCAAGCGATTATTAGTATTAAAAATTCGTTCAATTTTAATCGAATTACTTAAATAAAAAGTCATACTATTAAACGAATTAGGATTAATACGAATACGATTTTCAAGAATGATATTTGTAATATCTTTGGTTTGATAAGTAACTGGTTTTATTGTTTTTTTAGGAAGACTATTTTTTATTAAAGCAATTTCATTTTCAGCATATAAAGTGTTTTTTAGAGTAAAACCAGGAGTATCAATAATTGTTAAATTATCATTTAATTTAATTTTAATAAAGTCAAGTGTTGTATTAGGAATTAAACTAGTAGTAATGACGTTATTGGTTAAATTATTTTTAATACTTAAATTGTTAATTAGTGTCGATTTGCCAGCATTTGTGAAACCAGCAATAAAAGCTTCATTACAATTATTTTTTTGACATACATCGAAAATAGTATTAACATTTTTGTTTTTGATGCTGCTCAAATATATGATGTTATCAGTTAGTTGATATTCTCTTTTTAACCATTTAGTAATAGTGTTTTCTTTAATACTTTTAGGAATTATATCAATTTTACTAATTACTAATGTTTTAGGTACTTTTAATGATTTAAATGTATTAATAGTTTCCTTATTTATATTTAAAAAATCAACCAGAAAAAAAGTATATTTTGCTGTTTTATTTAATTCTGTTATTAATTTGTCATTAATGTTTTCAAGAGGAACAATTATAGGAGAATTGTAATGAGTTATTTTAAAGCATCTTTCACAATAATTAGCAAGTTCATATTTTTCTGCTGGAATATATCCTACGTTATTTGAATTGGTTGATTGAAGAGTTGCACCACAACCAGTACATTTTTTTGTCATATATTATTTCTCCTTTTTATGTCTATATTATAAAACAAAAAAACTACAAAGTGTAGTTTATTTTGTAGAACAATTTTTGTCGCTCGAAGCAAATATTCTATTACATTCAGCATCCTCACATAAATGGTTATCTTTTATATAAAGCATGCTAGTACTGTATTTTTTATCAGATGGTGTAAATGTTATAACACCATTTTTTATTTTGTATTTACCTTTTATAGTATCTTTTTCAGATGCTTCATCTGAATTAGTAAATTCATATTTGTGACCCTTTTGAATGTTATATAAGGCAATGTTAGATTTAGCATTACTTTGTTTAGCTTCATGAACACCAGACATTTTATTTAATTCATCGATGTATGTACCGATTGAGTCCATTGAATTAAACTGAATTACATATGTAGCATATATATCGATATCAGGGTCATCATCACCTAATTCTGACATATAATCTTCACGACTATAATAATTAAAACTAGCTAGATTTAAGTAACCATTAAATGTCTTTTCTAAATTGTCACGATCTTGTTCAGTATTATCATTATTTAGTAAGACAACTATGGTAGCTGTTTCATCATAATTACACCAATATCCTTCATATTTTTTGGTTCCACAAGAACTTAGACCAATCATAAAGATGGTTAAAATAATTATCATTTTGATTTTTTTCATATCACATAGCTCCTTAATTACTTTTTTTAGTAAATTTATACTCTTTATTCTTTTCTTTTAAAATTAAATTATTATTATCAAGAGAAATTATTTGATATTTTTCTTGATATTTACTTAAATCTTCGGTATCCTCATCACTAACATATATTTTGTCATCCTTAACATAATAGTTAAGAGATGAATAATCGCTGGCTTTTGGAGGGTCAGTAAAATCATCTATACTACCATTATAATCGTAATAATACAATGAATCAGAAAGTCCATATAAGGCAATTGTTTTGTAATAGAACTTATTTTTTTTGATATCACGAATTTCCCAAGTATTGATTAATTGATAATACTTGTGATTGTTAAAGTATTCTTTGGCTTCTTTTAGTGTCCAAGCTTCAGCAAGTTTCTGATATGAACTTGCAATTAAGCCTTTTTCATAATATTTTTGTGCTTCTTTTAAAGAGGCTTGTTTTTCTTTATCACTAGTTGGAATCTTAATATCTGCTGATTTATAATCTTTTAAACTTTCATACATTTTTCGTTGATTAACATAACTGTTAGCAACTGCTAAACTACCATCTTTTCTAGCGTAATAATACAATTTTCTAGTATCGACATTAGTATATATGTATATACTCTCATCAGCCCAAAAAGTCGTTTTGGAAGCATCAATATAATATATATCACTTTTTATTGCTTTGGCAGTTGTTGTTAAGTCTTTTTGAAAAGTATCAGAATCTTCTAGATTAGAATTAAGTGTAGCAAAAATTATATCGTCATTGCCTTCTATAATGGTGGCTAAATCTTGTGATGTTAATTCAATAAGTTTATATTCTTTATTTTGACAAGAACATAAAATAATTATAATTATAAGTAAGACTACTAACTTATATATTTTTTTCATATAACCATTCCCTATCAAATTATATCATTTTTATATATTATTGGAAATAGTTTTTATTTTATTAATATATTTTATTAGGAGGTATTATGTTTTTATATTTATCATTTTTATTAAAAAATTTATTTTGTTTTACGGGAAGTTATTCTAATACTGTTTTTCCTCCTCCTCTTTCAAAAAAAGAAGAAGAAGATGCTATAAATAAGATGCTGACAGGAGATATGGAAGCACGTAATTTTTTAATTGAAAGAAATTTACGTTTAGTGGCGCATATTGTTAAAAAGTTTGAAAATATTGATAAAGATGTGGATGATTTGATTAGTATTGGGACAATCGGTTTGATTAAGGGAATAGATAGTTTTAGTTCAAGTAAGAAAACGCGAATTACAACATATGCAGCACGTTGTATTGAAAATGAAATTTTGATGTATTTTCGCAGTAATAAGAAGTATGCTAATGATATTAGTTTGAATGACTATATAGGCTTGGATAAAGATGGTAATGAGATATCATTGCTTGATGTTACTCCATCGTTTGATGATGATATTGAGTTAAAGGTTCATAATCAAGAAAATAAAAAGGCTCTTTTAAAATATATTGGTATTTTAAATCCACGTGAAAAAGAAATTATTGTAAAAAGGTATGGCCTTGGGCAGAATGATGAGTATACTCAAAAAGAAATTGCAAAAGAAATGAAAATTTCACGAAGTTATGTATCACGAATCGAGAAAAGAGCTTTAACTAAATTGTTTCGTCAATTTGCTAAAAATAAAAAAGAATTATAAAAAAACATTAACTTTATTGTTAATGTTTTAATATTCTATTTTATCAACGTCTTCAACCATTGTTAGCTGTTCTTCGATAGTTTGTTTTATACGTGATTTATAAATTTTTAAACGCTGTTTTAATTGTTCGGTTTCTAAATCAACCTTTTCTGCTTTAATTAGTGAGTCATTAACGATACGCGATGCATTCTTTTTGGCATCAGCAATTATCATATTAGCTTCTTCTTTAGCTAATTTCCTGATTTGTGTTGATGAGTCTTCAGCGACTAATAAAGCTTTATTGAGGGTACTTTCCATTGATTCGTATTGTTTTAGTTTTTCTTGCATGTATTTGATTTTGGCGTCACGAGCCTTTAAGTTATTTAGCATTTTTTCATACTCTGTTACAACTTCATTAACAAAGGCATTAACTTCCATTTTGTTGTACCCATTGGTACTTGTACTAAATTTTCTCATGGCTCACCCACCAAACTAACTAAACTTACCTTTTTTTACCATTCTATTTCTTCTTCAACAGATTCTTTTTCTTTACTATTATCTTCACTTATTTTACCTTGAACATTAACATTTTTTGGTGTACACAAATAAATTCCAACACCAACTTTTTGCATTGTACCACCTATTGCATAAATACAACCACTTAAGAAGTCAATTATTCTTTTAGCTTGATCTGATGTTACACGTTTTAAGTTAACAACAACACTATTTCTATTTTTTAAATGATCTGCTATTTGTTGACTTTCAGAATATGCTCTAGGCTCTAAAAGAATCATTTTGTTTCCTGTTGATTCCATTTCTTTTTTCGATTCATTATCGGCATTGTAATATTCGTCTTCGCTACCATTATATTTTTCTTCGTCTTCTACTTCCCCAAAAATACTTTTTAATTTATCAAATGCCATAAAAAAGCCTCCTATATTTTATATTACTTTTTTATTATAACTAATAATTTGTAAATATTCAACAAGTTTACTTTAAAAATGAGTCTTTTTTATAGTTTATTTTGTAAATTTAATGTTATTTTTAGGACTTAAGGTATTAATTACAATTTGATTATATTTCTGTTGTTTTTCAATGAAGTCCTTGTCTTTACGAGCGTCTTTGAAGGCTTGTGAAAGCATTAATTGAAATTGTTCGGTTTCCAATTTACTTAAAAAGGCGTTTTTAGTTGATTCGGTACAAACTCCAATTATAAAATTAAGACCATTTTTGCTGGCGACGTAAATAGCAGGAGCTTCGCCTATTTTAGATATTTTAATATTGTCTTTTTTTTTTTGAACTAATGTTAATGGAAGTTCGTTAGAAAGAAGCATTTCAAGCAGATCTACTATTTCATCATAGAGAGATATATCTAAAAATTCTAAGTCTTTGCTAAAACAAATATTAGAATCTTGATTAATTAAATAATTATAGTTGCATACTTGAGGCCCTTTTTTATCTTTAGAAATTTTAATAATCATTTCTAATTCGGCTAATTTTTCGACTAAAACCTCAATATTATTAGGCCATATATTAGCTTCATCCATTGAAATATAAGTACATAACGAAATAATATCTTCATATTTTCGCTTGATTAAATCATATAGAACATTATTTTTGCTTTTCAAAATTTGTTTAGTTGTTTCAATAACTTTATAACTATCTGGGGAGATTTTTTTGGTGATAGTTTGTTTAATATTGGAATCTGCTTCTTTAATTTTTTGATTACGAATTTCGTTTTGCATGCCAATTAGAATACCATTAATTGTTTTGTTATCAAAACCAGCATTTCTTAAAGTTTGAGTAAATTTATTGACGTTGTCACAAAGTCCAATTATTTTATGATATTTTACATATTTTCTAGTTTCTTCTAAAGCATGTTGTCTGGTTGCTAATTTAGTCTTTGTTTCACCAATTTTTTTATCAGTAGGTTTAGTAGTTAAAAGTTTCATAAATAGTTTTAAATTTTCACTATAAATTTTAGTATCTTGATTTTGTTTTACAGAAGACAACTCTTTTAGAAAATTGTTAAAAGTAAAACTTAGAGAACTTAAACTAGCATCTGATTTTAAGCTACCATCATTAAAAAATTCAAGTAAAGCTTTTTCCATATCAAAAAGTAAATCATTTGATTGATTATTTTTAATTGTTCCATCTAACAAAGCTAATAATTCTTGAAAAAAAGAATACGGATTAATAGCATTATTACTAGCATAATCCATTAATAGTTTGATTAATTCTTCATTAGGGTAAGTTGTTGGTAGTTTTCCAGTCGCTTTGATAGTAGCAATTATTTTTTCATAGCGTTGTTTCTTGGCTTCTAAAATTTTTAAAGCACTAGAAAGATTATTCTTTTTGTTTTCAACAATCTTTTGTTTTAGTTTGTTTTCTTTTTTTAAATAGACAACAAGTTTACCAAAAGTTTTTTTATCTTCAAAATATTGATCGATAAGGTCTTTTTTTGAACCATATTCTTTTAAAATTATTTCATCAGGGTTTGGCAACGCAGCTAATCGTTGTTTTTCTGCGTTGATTTGTTTTTTTATTTTTTTAATTTCCATTTGTAAATATTCTATAAATTCATTTATATTAAACATAGCATCACTCCTTAAAAAACATTATTTATTATATAATAATTTTTTTTAATATTTCAAATATTGAAATGATGTTTCTTTCTTTTTTACTTGTTGTTTACACTTGAGGTTTTAAAGTAGGTGCTTTTTGATTAGATTGAATTAAAGAATATTTTATATTATTGATATTTTCATTTAAGTATTGCATTAAAATTGTATAATCTTCGTCATTTTTTGTTTCTTCTAAGAGAAGAATTATTTCTTCAATTGATGAAACAAAATAAATTAAAGATTCTTGCTTACTTTGCATAACTGAATTTAGTAATTCTATATCAGTTGAAGAAAGATATTTTTGAAACAAAAGTTGATTATTATTATTATTATTATTTAAACCAACACCCAATAAGCGAAGTATTTTTGCTTCTTGTTCGGCTGGTAAATGAGCTTCTTTTAATATATTGATAAATTCAGTTGGATTAGTAGGAATTTTAATAAAAGTGCCATTTTGATAATATTGATTAACGATTGATAAAGCATCTTTTTGTCTTTTTAAGGCTTTCTTTTGTAATTTATGTTCGATACGTTGGGCTTCAGCTTCAGCCTGACGGCGTTTTAAATATTCATCTTTTTTAGTTTTTTCAGCAAGGGCTGCTTGATTTACTTCCTCTAATTCAGATGTTAATAAATCTATGACATCGTTAAAAGCAAGCATATTATAATTTTTGAACATTTTTTGAATTTCTTCATCAAGTAATTGACCATGTGCAAAAAGTTTATTAAAAGCATCTTGGAATGTTTTGGTATCACCTGGTAACATAGCACCTTTTTTGTTGAAATATTTACCTAAAATTAAACAACTTTCCATTTCATTAATTTGAACTTGGTTTTGACTAGCAATAGTTTGTTTTACTTGGCTTTGATTATTAGCATACTTTTCATAATTTTTACGAACGCACTCAATCAAGACTGCTCTTAAATCTTCTAAATTGACATCTATGATAGTTCTTAACAAATCGATGTGCATGATATAATCGGCAATATTTTCAACTGGTGTTACTACTCCATATTGTGATAAATGACGATTAATTTTGATTAGAATTGCTAAACATTCTTTAGCGTTATTTAATATTTCAGTGTTTTCTTTTATTACGTAATTATGAATTTTTTTTACTTTTTTTAAATTGCGATGTTCTTTAAATCTAGTTATAGGATTTTTACTAGTTGGTTTTTGATTTATATCAACATCATATTTGGTTCCATCATCTTTTATTAAGACAAATTTTGGTTCACTTGTAACTATTTCTAATTCTAATTCAATGCTTTTTATTTGATTTTGAACTTCAGCTATTTTGGCATCTAAAGATGTTTTTATTTTTCTGAAAGTTTCGTTATTATTCATTTTATTTCCCCCTTTTAGCTCCATTATTGTATCGCAATTATTTATTTTTAGCAAATTAAAAATTTCATTAGTTAAAATGAAATTTTTTCTTCAATATAGTTTACTAATTCATCTATAGGAAGTTTTATTTGTTCCATAGTATCACGATCTCTTATTGTAACGATATTATCAGTTAATGTTTCATCATCAACAGTGATAGCAAAAGGTGTACCAATAGCGTCACTACGACGATATCTTTTACCAATTGATCCTGATTCATCATAAGAAGCTTGGAAGTGAGAGCAAACTAAACTATATATTTCCATAGCTTTGTCTTTATGATTTTTCTTTATTAAAGGTAAGATTGTTGCCTTTACAGGGGCTAATGCTGGATGAATTTTTAAAACTTCTCTTTCTTCTCCATTAGCTAATATTTCTTTGGTATAAGCGTTACATAAGAAAGCTAAAATAGCACGATCTAATCCTAAAGATGGTTCGATAACAAATGGTAAATATTTTTCATTTGTTTCAGGATCTAAATAACGCAAATCTTGTTTAGAGTGTTCCATATGAACACCTAAGTCATAGTCTGTACGATCGGCTATTCCCCATAATTCACCCCATCCCATTGGATATAAGAATTCGATGTCTGTAGTGGCTTTACTATAGAATGATAATTCTTCTTTAGCATGGTCACGATAACGTAAGTTTTCATTTTTAATACCAAGAGATTTTAACCAGTCAATGCAATAATTTTTCCAATAACCAAACCACTCTAAATCAGTATTTGGTTTGCAGAAAAATTCTAGTTCCATTTGTTCGAATTCACGAGTACGGAAAGTAAAATTACCTGGAGTTATTTCATTACGGAATGATTTACCAGTTTGACCGATTCCAAAAGGGACTTTGGCACGCATTGATCTTTGAACATTTAAAAAGTTAACAAAGATACCTTGAGCAGTTTCGCCACGAAGGTAAACTTTTGACTTGGTGTCTTCGGTTACGCCTAAATGTGTTTCAAATAATAAATTAAATTTTCTGATAGGTGTAAATTCTTCTGAGCCACATTTTGGACAACATATTTTGTTCTCTTTGATGAAATTTTCAATTTTTTCGTTGCTCCAACCATCACCAGTTTCTTCACCATTTGTAAATGCTTCAATAAGTTTATCTGCACGATGGCGACTCTTACATTTTTTGCAATCAATTAATGGATCATTAAAATTTGTTACGTGACCACTAGCAACCCATGTTTCAGGATTCATTAAAATAGCAGCATCTAAGCCATAGTTGTAAGGATTTTCTTGAATGAATTTTTTCCACCAAGCACGGCGAACATTTTCTTTTAAATCTCTTCCTAAAGGTCCGTAATCCCATGTATTCGAAAGTCCTCCATATATTTCACTACCTTGAAAAATAAAACCATATTGTTTGCAATAGTTAACAATGTCTTCCATTTTTATTTTTTCCATAAATATCCTCCTTAATAAGTGATGATAATAAAAAAACTTCTAGAATATGTAGGAACGAATAATAATCCGCGGTTCCATCCTACTTATTTCTAGAAGAAATCAACTTTATTATATATAGCTCGTGGTTGCCAAGCCAGTCATCACTTGTATGAATTGATTATATCAAATTTTTCTTTTTAGTCAATAGAATATTTAAAAATATTGTGATTATAAAAATATATTTTTAGATAATTATAAGTTATTAATTCGTCTTAAAAATTCTTTGCTTTTTAAATATAAGCCAGTATATTTTTCATAATAATTTTCAATAAAGTTATTTATTTCGAAAGCAATATCATTACTGATACTTATTTTAGTAATACTTTTAATATCAACTAAAAGATACATACGAATAAGTTTGATAGCTTTTGGTGGAAGAATTTTCTCATTTCGATAGCAATTTTGACATATATAACCACCTTCAGTTGGGCTAATAGTTATAATTCCCTTTCTACTTCCACATTTGATGCAACTATCTAAGTTTAAACTGACACCTAAGTAATCAAGATATTTTATTTCTAAAATATTAGTCATTATAAGAGGAACTTGTTTATCATTTATCTTTTTGATAGTTTCGATAAATAAATCAAATATTTCTGGAGCATCATTTTGTTTAACAACCTGATATGTAAGCTCTGTTAAATATGATAAATAACTAATTAAAGTTAAATCTGTTTTAATAGTATTAAAATTATCTATAATATCAACATCATTTAATTTAGATAATTTATTTTCGTTATAAGTTAAATAAAAATAGCCATAAGTAAATTTTTGAGTTTTGATGCGTAAGGGATTTTTAAGAGATTTTGATCCTTTACACATTACCCCTACTAAACCATGATTTTTAGTTAAAATATTAATAATGCTGGAATTTTCTCCATAAGTAGTGGTAGAAATAACTATTCCTTCAAATTTACTTATCATAATATCACTTCATTATTTTTGTTTTTTATATTCTAAATAATATTCTATTTTACCAGTTTTTTTAAATTTTTCCCAGGCTTCTTGTTTTTTCATAAAAACAACCCATCCTTTCTAATTATATAATGGGTCATTTTTAAAATAAATATTCACTTATTTGATATTTAATTCATCAAAACCTAATTCTTTGAAATAACGTTCTTTATCACGCCAGTTTTTGATGGTTTTAACATATAATTCAAGATAGACTTGTTTGCCTACTAACGACTCAATATCTTTGCGCGCTTCGATGCCAACTGATTTTAAAAGAGCACCTTGGCGACCAATGACAATCTTTTTAACAGAATCGCGGTCAACGATAACGTCAACGGTGATGTTGATGATATTTTTCTTTTCTTCATATTTAGAAGTTACGCAAGTTATCGTATGTGGAATTTCTTGTTCAGTCATACGAAGAAGTTTTTCACGAACAAACTCACTAACTAAGAAACGTAGACTGCTACTAGTTATCATGTCATCATCAAAATAACGCATATTATCGGTTAAATATTTTTTTATACATTTAATTAGTTCGTCAATATTATTCTTTTGGAGAGCAGATATAGGAACTATTTCAGCAAAGTTAAATAATTCTTTGTAACTATTTATTGCTTTGATAATTTCTTCATTCGTCATGCGATCAATTTTATTTAAAACCAAGATAACAGGAGCATTGCTTTCTTTTAATTGATCGATGATTTTTTTATCACCTGTTCCAAGGCCATCTGAGGCATCAACTAAAAATAAGATAGCGTCAACATCTTTAGTTAAGCTTTGGGCCTCTTTATTTAGAACTTTACCTAGTTTGTTGATTGGTTTATGAATACCAGGGGTATCAATAAAAACAATCTGATAGCCTTCTTCGTTATATATTCCTTGAATAATATTACGAGTTGTTTGTGGTTTATTGGATGTAATAGCAATTTTTTGGTTAATTAAAGTATTTAGTAAGGTACTTTTGCCAACATTAGGTCGACCTATTAAACTTACGAATCCACTCTTCATTTTACAATCCTAGAAATGATATAAGATAAGGTCCGTAAATAACGATACCAATGGCAGCAGCCATCATAGCTAAAACAAAAGTAGCTGCGCTTCCGCAATCCTTAGCTATTTTAGCTAGAGGATGAATTTCTAATGTTACTAAATCGACAACAGCTTCAATAGCTGTATTTATTAATTCGGCTGATAAAACCATACCAATTGCCATTAGACTAATTAACCATTCTATTCCTTTTACTTGAAAAAAAATATTAACTGCTATTACGCAAATTGTTACCATGACATGAATCATCATACTTTGTTCATATCGGTATGCATATTTTAAACCATCTATTGAATATCCAAAGCTTTTAACAAACCTTTTAACACCATGTTTTTTAATATCATCTCTTGATATTTTCGCCATCTAAAATCAACTCCTGTAATCCAAACATCTCTTTTTCTTCTTCTTTAGTCATATGATCATAGCCTAAAAGGTGCAATAATCCATGAACTGCTAAAAATGATAGTTCTCTTTTTTCACTATGTCCATAATTAATAGCCTGTCTTTTCATTTGAGGAATACAAATGTAAATGTCTCCGAGAACTCTTATGTCATTATACATCATTTCTTCATTATCTTCAAATGCAAAAGAAATAACATCAGTAACACGGTCTACTTTACGATATTCTCTATTGATACGATGTATTTCATCATCCTCGACAAAAATTATGGAAAAAATAGCATTTTTAACTTTTTCATGTTTTAAAGTAGCATTTAATACATTATATAAGTAATCATAATCATCATATAAATTATTATCTTCTATTGTAAATTCATTATTCATATTACATCCATCCTATTGCAAAAGATTTTCCAATACAGCATACAATTATTATAAGAACAATTATTGCTAGTATGTTATAAAAAATATTATTTTTAAGAAATGGTGGTAATTTATCTTTAATTTTTTGGATACTTATATAAATTAAAAGACCAATTATTGCACCAGCAACATTTAATATGACATCATCAACATCAAATGCACGTCCTATTTTATACTGAATTATCTCAGCTGTCAAACTGGTTATTAAAGCAGGAATTAGAATATGATGAACTTTTTTAGCTTTTAAAGTATCAGAAATGAAATAACCATAAGGAATAAATAAGGCAATGTTACCAATAACATTATAAACAAATAAAGTAGATCCGACACGATATCTAGTCATTTCTTTGAAAGGAGTTAAATTAACACCACTAGCTGCTTTTTCAGTACTTAATAATAGATAATATAATAATAGAAAATAAATTATAGCTAATAAAGAATAAAAATCTTTGTAAAAAACAAATTTTTCATGGTTTATAATTGATGAACTTATACGAACAACACAAATTATGGCTATAAACAAAGCTAACATTGGCCAAGTATTTTTTACAACCCATTCTAATGTATCAAAAAAAGGAGATAAATTTTCCATAAGCCACCTACTCTTCTGTGATTATTACTTGTTTGCCTATTTCTTCTTCAGCTACAATAAATATATCAATACTTATTGTACTATTATTTTCTTCTTTTTTCAAAACTTTTCTATCTAATATAGAATTTTCTTGATGGGTAATGTTTTTTATTTTTTCTTTGATAATATTATCAATTTTGTTATTTAGTTCTTCTTCTGTGTATTTTTTGATTTCTTTTTTTACTTCATGTTCTTTTTGAAAGAATAGTTTGTAATCAAAAATGTCAATTATTTTTTTATTTTCATCGATATATTCGTTAAGACGACTGCGAAATATTTTATGTTTTCGATTATTATGTTCAAATAGAAGATTGTAACGTATTTTAGATTGTTTTGTAATTTTTTCATAAGTTTTAGTAGTAGTAATGTGAATAGTGTACCATGTTTTTCCATAAACTTGTCCTGTGGCACAAGTTTCAGATATTTTTTGGTCATTTAACTTTATAAGCCCACTAATGATGATGTCGCCTTTTTTGACATTTTCATTTATTTCCTTTAATTCTTCACCTTTGCTGGAAATTATTTTAGTAATAGTAGCATCTTTACGAGCGATAATATGGCAGTTTTCTTTGGATGGTGATGGATTTATAATAATTTTAGGTTCAATATTAATTTGATAGGTCATACCAACTTGTTCGATATTTAGCCATTCAATGCGATCTTTATTATTATTCATAATTTTATTTTTTAAATTATTGATAGTAAATGGTGATTTTTTAAAATGATATGGAAGAAGATTGTTTTTTAATAATTCTTTTTGCATTAATTCTCTGATTTCGGTATCTTCAGTAATTATTTCTATTTTTATAATAAAATTTTGGTAGATACTTATTAAAATAAAAAAGAAGATAATCGAGATTATTTTAGGTAAATTATTTTTTATTAAGATAATTAAAGATTGCGTTAAATTACCTTTTATGATTGTTGCTCGGTAGTTTTTTTTGATTTTAGAATAATTTTTTTTGTCTATTTCTAAAATAATGTTATTTTTGTTATAAGTTATATTATATATATTTATTTTTAAATTACGGAAGGTTTTTATTATTTGATAAGGAGTTCTAGTGATGATTTTGATAATTATATGATTATTCATAAATAAATTCTAAACTTTCTATTTTTATATTAAAGATTAATTCTTGATTTACCATTTTGATAACCGTAATTTTTTGTCCTTTTATTTTTAACTTAAAATCAGAAAATATTAAAATTATTAGATTTTCTGATATGTAATCAATTTTTTGATAATTGTTAATATAAATATTGTTATCGTAAATGTCTATTCCGTATTTTTTAGTTCTAAGAAATTGTTTTATGTTTGATAATTCCATTTAGATCACCTATGGAATTATATTAAAAAAAGAAGACTTTTAGTCTTCTTATTGTAATTTTGCTTTTACTTTTTTACTTACAAGTGACATGTCTGCAACAGTTCCAATACGAGCAGTTGCTTCTTTCATTACTTTGCCCATATCTTTGATACTAGCAGGTTTTATTTCAGCAAATATTTTGTCTAAAGCTTTATCTATTTCTGCTTCAGATAATTCAGCTGGTAAATAAGCACTTAATACTTCTATTTCTTGTTTTAATTTAGTTACTTCATCTTGTCTTTCGTATTTTTCGTATTCAACTATGCTATCTTTACGAGTTTTTACTTGTTTTTTGATGACATTTATAACTTCTTCATCACTTAAATCATGATTTTTACTAATCTTTTCTAGTTGAAGAGCACTTTTTAGCATTCTTAGAACTGATAAAGCAAATTTATTTTGTTCTTTCATAGCTTGTGTCATATCTTTTATTATTTTCTCTTGCAAGATTTTCACCTACTTTTAATTAATCTCTATTGCTTTTTCTACGTTTGCGAGAATTTCTAATCATTTCTTCTTTAGCCTTACGTCTTTTTACACCTGGCTTATCATAGCATTTTCTCTTTTTAAGTTCAGAAGGGACTCCACTTTTGGCAACTTTCATTTTAAATTTTCTTAAAGCACCGTCAATGTTACCGTTTTGTACTACAACTTTAGTCATCAATTTTCCCTCCCTTCTTCAGCTATTTATGATTATATCACTCGAGAACCTAAAAAACAAGAAAAAACCTTTAAAAATAAAGGCTTTTTTGTTGTTATAATCCTGTTTGATAGGTTGTGAAGACTTTTCGACCTTCAAAATAAGTAGAATCAATCACTTTTTCAATAGCGTTAGTTAATCTATTTATGCGTTCAGCATTTTGGATATTATTTATTTTTTCTTGCCCTATAGAAGCTGTTAAATCGACTAAAATATAACCATCAGTATACATATACCTGTTATTACTTCTAATTTTAAGGGGATAATTACCAGTTGTTCCTCTATATTCAAAGGCAAATACTTCAACAGTTCTTTCCATACTGCGACTATTACCACAATTATCTATATTAATAGCTGTAGTTGGTACAATGTGATTCCAACCAGTACATGGTCTGGCAGTTTTTCTTTTGATAATAGCTTGGTCGTTTATTAGGACTTCAGCTGGGGCTTCAGAATCTGTTGCATAGCCTTCGGTTCCTACGGGAGCCTGATAAATTCTTTGAAAATAATAATAATGACCATTAACCATATTAATATTATAATTGCTTGTTACATAATTGGCTGAACCATCAGTATATAGACTTTTTGTTCCATAATATTTTTGGATAGAGTCGATCCTTGCAGTAGTACCTGTATAAGTCCACTGTGAAGGATAATCTTCAAAACTACCATCTTTTATTAAATTAGTTAAAACAACTAAATTTTTATTACCTTTATCTGTTAAATCGTTTTTTATTTCTTTATTTACATTTTTTACTAAATTGATATTTGATGAATAAATTGCTAACAAGGAAATTGAAATAGCAACAAAAACAATAAAAAAGGAGTATATTAAAGACATTGAGATAAAGCCATTTTTTCTTTTCATTATGCCACTTCCTTTATTTTTTTAATTATATCATTTATTTGTTATTTAAAGCAATTAAAAAGAAGAGTTTTTCTCTTCTTTTAACATTTTTTCTTACCTCTAATCATTCGAATGGCTGTTCCTAGTGAGCGTCCTAAATCATAAAGGAATTCGCCAGCTCGAGCAATTGCATTTAAGAGTGAGGCGTTAATTGCAGCTCCACCTTCAACTTTTATTAAATTTTCATTAGACATTTTTGACATATTTATTTACTTGAACATGTTTTTGGTCTTAAAATACCATTAACAAAACCAATTATAAAAGTTATGGCACCACCTATAATAACAAATACTCCATATTTGGCACCGCCTTCTATTTTAATGAGTTCTTGTTCTTCTAATCTGTTCATTTTACTCCTTTCCTATTATTAAGTTATATAATTTAGTTATTATTCTTTGTTTATTATATTGTAATTTTATATCTATAAAATTGGAAAAAGAAACATTTATATTGCTTGTTATAAGTACTTTTGCAGCTGGGATATCATTGTTGAAAGTCAGTTCAGATATATTGATATTTTCAATTTTATATACTTTACTTTGATAAAGCAATGATGGTTGATGATTTAAAATATCCATTTTTTCAACTGGAATTAATAATTCTATCTGACAATTTTCTTGACATTCAATAATTCCTGTAAATGATGTTGAATCAGAAATTTTCACAAAATATGTAAGAAAAAACATGATAAAACAAATAGCAATGAAAATAATTAAACCAAGTGATTTTGATGGACTTTTCTTGAGTAAAACATATTCATTTAAATTAGGCATTTAAATTAATGATTCGATAGTTTGGTATTGTTTGATGGTGTGAAACATAGATAATTGTCGTATTACTCAAGTAAGTACTAAGGTCACTTAATATTTGTTTTTCTAAAATTTCGTCTACTTCGCTTAAAGATTCATCTAAGATTAAGATTGGTGGTTTATCGATTATAGCACGGGCTAAAATCAAACGTTGTCGTTCACCACCACTTAAATTAGAACCACTATCTAATAAAATAGTATTCAGCCTTAAAACTTTTTGATCAATTATTTCGCGAACTTTGGTAATATCGATTACTTTGTATAAATCTTTTTTACTATATTTATTTTTCAAAGTTATATTATTTTCAATAGTGTCAGTAAAAAGTCGTTCTTTTTGGGAAACGTATCTAATATTTTTTTTAATAGTCTTTAAACTATAATCTTTGATATTGATATTATCAATTGTAATGAGCCCTTGATAGTTATTTAAAGTTTTATTCATTATTTGGCATAAGGTTGATTTGCCACTTCCACTTGGTCCTTTTATTAGTACTTTTTCATTTTTATTAATTTTTAAATTAATATTTTTTAATAAATAATGATATTCATCATAAGAATATGTTAAATTTTTAATAGAAATTGGGCCGTTGTGAAATTTTTCTAGTAAGCCCTCTTTTTCTTCTGATATGTAATAGAATTCATTTATTTTTGCGATAGATATTTTTATTAAGTTTATTTTTGGAAGTAAGTTAATACAATTTTTTATAGGATCAAAATAGTATGACAATAAGGAATCAAAGGTTACTAAATCAATTAAAGAAAGACTGTTTTTAGCAACTAAAGTAAAACCGATGGCATTTAAGAAGATAAGACTACTTTCTCCAAAAAGATTTTTAACCATGTTATATTTATTAGTAAAATTTTGGAAAGTTAAAGTATCATTTAAAAAATGGCAATAATTATTAATGATTTGATTGTTTGTTTGGGCAGTAATTGCCAAATTTTTAATGGTATCTAAACTGGATGTTTTTTCTAAGAAAGTACTTGTAAAAATAGTTTCTAAATCTATATTATCAGTTATTTTCTTATTAATTATAGGATTTGTTATAAAACCTATTATTATATATATTAATGATATTATACAAAGAATTAAAAATAATTTTCTATTAATATTATATAAAATAAATAAGGAGCTTAAAGCCATTAGTAATTCTAAAAAAATTGTAATGATGACTTCACTAATTAAATCTTTTAGATTATTTAGTTCGTTAAAACGAGTTATAATTTCACCCTGACTTTTTGTTTTAATAACTGATAAAGGGAGATTAAAAATGTGTTTAATAAAAGGAATAATCACTTTCAAATCAAGATTTTTATTTAAATAAATGACATATTCTTCTTTTTTATATGAAAAATATGTTTTTAATAAACTTAAGCAAACAAACATAAGTGATATAATAGAAACTACTTGATATGTATTTGCTTCGATAAAATACATAGATGCTTTTAATTGATAACTTAATATTATGGAAAATATAGATAAAATGATACTTAAAAATATTATTTTCATAACTAGTTTTTGATCATCTTTAGAAATGTTATTAAGCATATCTTTTAAAATACTATTTTTATCATATTGAGGCAATTGATTTAATGGTTTTAGAACTAATATGATATTAGTCCATTTTTTTAAAAAAGCTTCTTTTTTTATTTTAATGTAACCTTTGGCAGGATCCATTAAGTAATAATACTTGTGATTATACTTGTATATAACGACAAAATGTAATAAATTATTATCATTAGTGTGAGCGATAACCGGTAATAGCTCTTTTTGAATGTCGTTGGTTTTGGCTCCGAATGCATTAAACCCATATTTTTCAGCAGCTTTTTTGATATTGTAAGCAGTTGTTCCCTTTGCTGTTGTATAGGTATCGTCCTTTATTTTTTCTAATGGAATGTAACCGTTATAATATTTTATTATTGAACTAAGACAACACGCTCCACAATCACTTATATTGCTTTGATAAACTGTGATATTTTTCATTTTTTACTCCCTTCACTTTATATATTATCGTTGAGAGTAAAAAATCCTTTTAAACATAAAAAAAATAACAAAATTTGTTATTCATCGTCTGTTCCCATGGAGATGTCAGGATCCTCAGTTGGGATTTCACAATTACTAGTATCGAAAATACATGTTATACATGGTGTAAATTCATCGTTATTGGCATCAACAAATGTATCAAAAGCATAATTAATTAAAGAAGGAACAATAAAAATAACTAAACCAGCTAAAGTTTTTTTAAAAAGTTGGACAGCGCTACCAGTTAGATCTTCTTGCTTACCACTTATAACTACTTTAAATAAACTAGCGATACCTGAATAAGTTAGAATTAAAGGAGCAGCTATTTTTAAAATTATTATTGCTATCCCAACTATTTTTAAGGCACGTAAAGTTCCTGGATATTCACAAAAATGAAGCTTAGAACTAACACCAGCAGCATTTGTAATATTAGCTAGTATAAAAAATGAAAAGCATATAAATATTAAATATTTAGAATTTTTTTTATTCATCTGTACTCACCTATTAATATAATAACTTATTTTTAACTTTTAGTAAATTGAAGAGTATAAATTTTACATTAAATTAATATATTTTATTAATAATGGAGGAATGAAAATGATTAACAAAAAAAATTTATGGTTTGTAACATTATTTAGTATTATCCTAGTTCTTTCGATTTTTTATGTAGGAATGAGTGAAGACGATGTAAAAAATTTAATTGAAAATAAAGAAGTTAATACAGAAGATACATCTTTGGTAGTAAAAGAAAGTACAGAATTGGTAGCTTTAAGAGTACAAAGTGACGAAGAAGTAATGGCAGATTTGGAAAAGTACCAAAATATTTTACTTAGCGAAGCAGCTAAACCAGAAGAAAAAAGTGAAGCTTATACGGCCTTGCTTAACATTAACAATAATAAAGGATTGGAACAAGAATTAGAAAAAATCATAAAAAAAGAATTTAAATATGATTCATTTGTTAAAATTAATAGTGGCAATGTTACGGTAGTAGTTGATAATAATGGAGAACATAATTATGAAATTGCAAATAAAATTATTAGAAGAATTCAAAAAGAATTTGATAAAGAGATGTATATTACAGTTAAGTTTAGTTAACATATTATAAAAAGTTTCATACAATATATTGATAGTAGAAAGTGAGACATTGTATGGAACGTATTCTGACTAAAAGAGAAAGAGAGGTTTTCGAGCTATTAGTCTTAAACAAAACAACGTCAGAAATTGCTGAGGAATTAAAAATAAGTGAAAAGACAGTTAGAAACCATATATCTAATGTTATTCAAAAACTTGGTGTAAGTGGAAGAAGCCAAGCAATTCTTGAATTAATAAGATTAAATGAAATATATTTATAATCCTCTATTGAGGATTTTTTGTAACTAAAGTGCGTCTAAAAAAGACTTTTTTAAAATATATTTAATTAGGTGATGGAAATGCTTAAAAAGTTTACTTTAAGAAAATTATCTATAGCAATTTTGATGGCTATTGTCGCTTTTATTTTATATATGTTTCCAGAACCTCTTAAAGAACATATTGAAGATATGCAAAATAATAAAGAAGCAATCTTTTTGATTGATAAAAATAATTATGTTAGTATGATAAAAGTTATTAATAATGGTAAAGATACGAAAGAAAAAATTAGAGAAATTATAAAAACTTTAACTATAGATAGTGAAAATAATAAAATTATTCCTAATGGCTTTAAAGCTATTATTCCTAAAAATACTACTCTACTCGATTATTCATTAGAGGAAGGAATGCTAAAATTAAATTTTAGTAAAGAGTTTTGGAATGTAAAAAAAGATGATGAAGAAAAAATGATTCAAAGTATTGTTTATTCATTAACAGAAATTAAAGAGGTACAGAAAATAATGATTTTTGTTGAGGGAAAACAAATACAAAAATTACCTAAATCAAATAAAAAACTAGATTTATATTTGGATCGTAATTATGGTATTAATAAAGTTTATGATATAAAGACTTTTAATAATATTGATTGTTATACAGTGTATTTTTTAGGAAAAGCTGAGGAGTATTATTATATACCTGTTACTTATTTTAAAGATAACATTAATGATAAGGTAGAAATAATTGTTGAAAGTTTGACAACTAGTCCAACTAATAATGAAGGTTTAATCAGTCATTTAGATTATCAAGTTAAATTAATGAATTATGAAATAAATGAGGATAAGATAGACATGTATTTTAATAATTATATTTTAAATAATTTAGATAAAAGTTATTTAAAAGAGGAAGTAAAATATTCGTTAGTTTATTCTTTAAATGATACTTTAGGAGTTAAAACGGTTAATTTTTTAGTAGATAATGAAGAAATTGAGCAATTTACTCTTGAAAATTAAAAATATATGTTATATAATTGGATTGTTCTTGGGTTATGTCCTCGTAGCTCAGCTGGATAGAGCAATCGCCTTCTAAGCGATCGGTCAGGTGTTCGAATCACCTCGGGGACACCATATTTAAATAAAAAAGTTCCATAAAGGAACTTTTTTTATGTTTGATTTTATATTAATTAATAAAGTTTATAACCATTTGGATTAGTAATACTTTCATTAGTTAAAATTAACTTAGAATATTTACCTTCATCATCAGAAATAACATTTTCTGCAGACATGACGATTTGACTAATTAAGTTATTTAAGTCGCGCATACTATGATTGTCTTCTGCTATATAATCTAAGAATGATTCAATAAAATCGCTTTCTAACTCTAATTCAACATTATAAAGACGTTTAAGCATACTCTGTTTTTTATATATTATTCCAATTTTGGACATTAAAGCTTTTTTTTGGTCTTCGCGACTTAGCTCAGTGTATAATAATTTGTAAGTTATACGATCTAATAATTCTTTGGTAAAAACTGTATTATTATATAGATTGGCAAAATTAAAAGTTGGAGCTTGACGAGTTTGACTATTAAAGCCTATTTCTTTAGGTGTTTGATAAGCTTCTTCGAAAACTCCAGAATAAACACGACTTGTTAAGCCGGTATCAAAGGTAAGCATTTTAGAATTAAGATAATTAGAACCTTTTTTGATGTTTAAAGGTGCTCCTTCCATAAATTTATATAATTCAGAAATAACTTCTTTTTTTACTGATAAGTCTTCTTTAGCTATTTTATCCAGTTCATCAAACAGAATTAAACTTCTTTGGGCTTTGGTTACATCACCATGACATTCTTCAATTAAAGAATTAATGTAATCTTCAATAGTTTTACCAACTATCCCTTCAGGAACAAGACTTGGAGTATTAATACTGCGAAATGGAATATTTAAATAACTAGCTACAGCTTCAAAAGTAGCAGTTTTTCCTGAACCAGTTGGGCCGATAACAAGAATTGATTCAATGTCTTCTCTAATGGCTTGGGGTTTTAGATTGCGTGATAAAGTTGTAGCAATAATTTCAAGTTCTTTGTCATGACCGTAGATGCGTTCTTTTAAATATTTTACCAAGCCTTTTTTGGAAATATCGTGCGGAAGTTTTTCGGAAGATGACGTTTGAGCTTGGTTTAAATTAATATTAATCTGACCATCATCTAACATTTCAATAATTTTACCATCTTTAACAAGAATACGAGTTGTGCCATAAGTGGCATTTTGTTTGGCAAATTTGGCTAACTGACTTTTCATTATTAGTAATTTTTGACGCATTTGTTTAACATCTGGAGTTGCTAAGATTTCTGCTAAAGAATCATTATTTAAAGAAATGATTGGCTCATCACCTACTATTTCAAAACTATGAACAAGATTTGATGAAGTTAAAAGATGTTTATTTATTTCACGTTTTTTTATTTTATCTTCATTAGTATTAACAATTATTATTTTTTCTTTTTCTTCTTCAAAGTAATAATTTAATAAAAAGTCAGGATCACCTTCTGGATAATCATATTTAGTACGTAAATCTTCTAAAGTTATAATTTTGTCAACAGTAATCATTTCATCATTAGTTGAAAAAGTATGATAAATTTCTGTTGAATAAAAATCTGAGCCTACTTGATAGCCTTCGATAATGCTTAGTGGAAGTAAAAAGTAAAGCTTATCATCTATTTTTATTTTGGAATATTTTATTGCATATTCGGGATTGTTCATTTTAATACACCTCAGTAGTGTATTATAAATTAGTTCCAATAAATAAGCAAACAAAATTATTTGTTTGCTATATTTTCATTAATTCATCTTCTTTTTCTTTTAACTTTTCATCGACTTTTTTATTATAATCATTAATAAGTTTTTGAACTTCTTCTAATTGTTTTTTCTCGTCATCTTCTGGAATAGATTCATCATTTTTGATGTCTTCGTTAGCTTCTTGACGTATTTTACGTAGAGCAACTTTAGTTTCTTCAGCAATTTGTTTAGCTTGTTTAACGTATTCGCGACGACGTTCCTCTGTTAATGCTGGAATTGTTAAGATAACAGATTCTCCATTGTCAGTTGGATTGATACCTAAATTTGATTCTTGGATAGCTTTAACGATGTCTTTTAAGCAACTTCTATCAAACGGTTTTATCATAAGAGTCTTAGCTTCAGGAACAGTTATATTAGCCAATCCTTGAAGTGGTGTCTTATTACCATAATATTCTACTTCAATACCATTTAACATAGCGGGATTAGCACGACCTGCTCTGATGCTTGATAGACGATTATCCATTACTTCTAATGATTTATTCATCGAAAGTTCAATTTCTTTATTTATCATATATTTAATTTCTCTCCTTTGTTTAACACTATTATAATCTATTGATTTTGATTATTCAAATAATATTTGTTTATTGCTTTAATTATTTCATTAGCAAATGTTTCTTCTTGTTCTTTAGTCCAGTATTTTTCAACAGAAATATCATTTTTCATTGCAACTGTATCAATATTATAGTATTTAACTTTGCCATCAACAATAATATAAAAACTTGGAGCTAGTAAGTTGTTTTCACTACCATCAGTTGCTGTTAAATGACCATTTAATAATTCTTTTATTTCATAGTAATTGGAATTGCGTTGACTTTTATCATTATTTAAATCGTAATATTTTACTTCGTTTATTTTTAATTTTTTAGTTATTTTTTCAATTTCTTCAATATATTTGGTTGACCATTTGGAAGTATGACTTCCTATCATGATTAGGTTTGTACCACCTTTTATTTCTTTAATTACTGCATCAGCTTTGATAACATCATATTTTTCAGTATTTTTAATTGTAGGATAATAATCAGTTATGGTTGGTTCTTTACGTACGCTTAAAGCAGAATAGCGGTTGCTAAGGTAAATAAACGCAAAAATCATAAGAGCAAAAAGAATTAGGTAAATGATTTTTCTAATTACGGATTTTTTATTATTTTTAGGATTTTTCATAAGTTCCACTCCTCAATGGTATTATACCATGAATACCTTATATTATTGGTGATAAAAAAAGACACTTGTAAAAAAGTGTCTAATAATATGCTTATAATTAGCCTTTTATTTGAGACATAACTTCTTCAGCGAAGTTTTCTTGTCTTTTTTCAATTCCTTCGCCTACTTTGAAACGAGTCATTGAAATTAGTTCTCCTCCATTGTTAGCTACATATTTTGTTACATCAATATCGCCATCTTTGATGAAAGCTTGTTCAGCAAGACAGATTTCTTTGAAGAATTTTTTTAGTCTTCCTTCAACCATTTTTTCTGCTATTTCAGCACTTTTTCCTTCATTCATTGCTTGTTCTTTTAGAACTTCTTTTTCACGATTTACTTCGTCTTCTGGAACATCTTTGGCAAAGACATATTTTGGTTCCATAGCAGCAGCTTGCATTGCTACGTCTTTAGCTACTTCACTATTAGCACCTTTTACAACTGTTACTACAGCAATTTTGCCACCCATATGTAAATATGTACCAAAATTTTCGTCATCTGTTTTTTCAATAACTGCTAAACGACGGAAATCTAATTTTTCACCAATTTTTGATGTTTTAGCAACAATATAATCTTGAATAGTACCATCTTCGAATTGTAATTCTTTTGCTTCTTCTACAGTTTTAACATCACTAGCAAGAATTGTTTTACCAATATTTTCAATCATTTCTTTAAATTCTTCGTTTTTGCTAACAAAGTCTGTTTCGGCATTAACTTCTACCATTACAGCTTTATTACCATCTGTGAAAATATTTGCTAAACCTTCAGCAGCAATACGTGAGCCTTTCTTATCAGCTTTAGCAATTCCTTTTTCACGTAACCAATCAATAGCACTTTCTAAATTGCCATCGCATTCACTTAAAGCTTTTTTGCAGTCCATCATTCCTGCGCCTGTTTTTTCACGTAATTCTTTTACTAAGCTTGCGCTTACCATACTTTTTCCTTCTTCCTAATAATATATTATTCACTTAAAGATGCAATTAATTCATCTTTTTTCATAGCTGAAAAGCCTTTAATACCAGCGTTTTTAGCCATTGTTTTTAATTCAGTTAAAGTTTTTGTGCTTAAATCTTCAGTAGCTTCTTCTTTAGCAGGTACAACTACTTCTTCTTTTTCCTTTACTTCTTCTTTAACTGTTTTTGTTTCTTCTTTATTTTCTTTTCTATTATCTTTTCTATTTTTTTTATCATCTTCAGTAACATAATCGATGATTTCACCACCATTTGCTTCAGCAATGGCATTTCCTAATACTCCTAGAACAACTTTAACAGCTCTAACAGCATCATCATTACCTGGAATAACGAAATCTACGTCATCTGGATCACAGTTTGTATCTACAATACCAAAAATAGGAATATTTAGTTTTCTTGCTTCTCTAATAGCATTGATTTCTTTTTTAGGATCAACGATAATTAAAGCTTGTGGTAATTTAGTCATGTTACGAATACCACAAAGCAATTTATTTAATTTATCATATTCTTTACGTAGAGCAATTACCTCTTTTTTAGGTAGAACATCGAATGTTCCATCTTTTTCCATATTTTCGATTTCTTCTAATCTTTTTACTCTTCTTCTAATAGTACGGAAGTTAGTTAAAGTTCCACCTAACCATCTTTCAGTAACATAGAAAGAATTTGTTCTTTCAGCATTCTCTTTTGCTGCTTCATTTGCTTGTTTTTTAGTACCTACAAATAAGAAAGTACCATCATTTTGAGCAATTTTATTAATTTCAGCATATGCTTCTTCGATTTTTGCAGATGTTTTTTGCAAATCAATTATATAAATGTCATCTCTAGTTGTAAAAATATATTCTTTCATTTTTGGGTTCCATCTTTTTGTTTGATGACCAAAATGAACTCCAGCTTCTAATAAGTAACTTAAAGAAACTACGGCCATAAAAAAATCCCTCCTTCGTTATACATCTGAATGCTTCAACTTTATTTTTCACCTCTTCGGCACTCGAAAAATAAATCCACACACATGTTTATTTGCTTTTTTAAGCCGAGATTATTGTATCAAAAAAAAGTACCTATAACAAGTACTTTTCTCTTTATTTTAGCTATTTGCTTGATTTTCTTACTAATTTTAAAGTTCCGGAATTAGTCTTAGTTGCTGATTCAGTTTCGTCATGAACATCAACAATAAGCTCTTGTTCAGTTAAAGCTTCATACTTAACAGTTGGGATATTTTCTGTTGAGATAACTTCACTGATAGTATAACCATCAGCTGTTTGGACACCTTCATAAACACCGTCTTTGTTAACAGGAAGATAAATTGTTTTTTCAAATTGATTAGTTTTTGAAATGCGGTTACCATCCATAGTATAGCCTTCTGGAATTACTTTAAAGCTGCCGTCATTAGCTTCAAATGTTGTAAAATTTTCATAATCTTTGTATTCTACAATAGCATCGATTTTAGCTATTTCGGAACCTTTTTCGGTATAGACAGTATCTCCTATTACTAAGGCATCAATATTACTTTCTTGAAGAGCTTGTTCTAAGTTCGTACCATCACAATATTTGAATGCATAGTTATTAGCTGTATAAAGACTTTGAGGTAGAACACAAACAGATTCAGAAACATAAGAATTTACTAAATTGTCGGCTTTTTGACGATCTTTGTAATTTTTGTATTGTTCATGAGCATAGAATGCTCCACCTATAGCCACTGCTCCGTAAACTAATTCTGCAGCAACAAAACCAATTTTTTTAAGTCTTTTTCTATTTTTTTTTGGTACTTGAACCTCTTCAGTTTGAGTTTGATTGAATGTTTGATTGTTGACATTACTACGTTTTTCGCGCATAAAGCCTGGAACTTTTATTTCATCAGATTGATTAGTCATAGTATTTCCCCTTTTCTAAGGTGTTATTGTAGCAGTCTTTTAGAAATTAGTCAAATAATGATTAACAATATTTTTTTAATAAAATTAGATAATGATTCTTTTTAGTTATTTTTAGGATTTTAGCAAACTTATATTTCCCTAAGCGACGAATACTAAAGATATCATTTTCTTGTAAAAGCTTGGTATATTTAGTAGTGACCTGATAATTTAAAATCACTTCTTTGTTTTGAAATTTAGCTATTATATTGGGACGACTTGTTTTTGATAAAACGGCCACAATAGTATCAAAGCGTAAACTAGAAACTAATAGCTCAATAAGTTCAAATTTTGGTTTATATGATGCTAGAGTTTCTAAAGGGACTTCATTCATTTCAATTATTTTGTTGTTGAAAAAAGAAGCGTTAAGTTTTATATCATCAAAAATACTGGGAATAATATAGATATAGGAAATATTTTTTTGGATGATAATATCGCCAAAAGTCTCCTCTTTTAAACCAAGTGAAAAAAGCATTTTTAAAACAGCTTGATGACTAACTTCTTCTTGAAATAATATTTTTAATAATTTAAGGGGTGGATTATTTTTTAAATAGATAATTTTTTTGGTACATTCTTCATAACTTTCATATATAGAATATTTTTTTAAACTAATTTTGCTTTTTACTAAGTTAAATTCATAAGGATTAAGAAAATTAGTATAGCCTTTTGTTTCAAGTTGCTCAATAAAATGTTCTGTATTATAATTTGAAGCCATTATTTTTCATAAAATCTAATAAGAGTTTGATAAAAATAATAAGAGCAAAAGCAAAAAGGCTATAAAATAATAGTATGTAGTATGTAACAGTGTAATTATTACTAAAAACATAATATGTAAATGGTAATAATGTAATTAATATTAAAATAAAGTAAATTAATAAACTGTGACGATTGGTTTGAGAGTATTTTTTACTTAGTTCTAATTTTCTTACTAGAAGATAGAGATTAATCAGAAAAAATAAAATTGTTGTAACAATAAAAATTTCCTTAGAACTATTATATTTTATAGTGAAATAAAAAAAGACAAGATATAAAACTATTTCACTTAATGAAAAGTATCTAAAAAAGTTTTTCTTAAACCAATTCATATTAATTTTGCTGTTTTGTAAAGTATTTATCCAAGAATTTGTATTATAAGTATAATATAAAATCCAAGGAATAAAACTTATATATATAAAAATTCTCTGCATATTTAAACTTCCCCTTAGCGTTTTTATTATACTATATTTTTAATAAAATTTACAGGCTTAAATATTCAATTTATTTTGATATGGCCATTATAGTTGCTCTGATAATCTGCTACTAAATCATCAAGAAGCTTCTGATCAAAGTGAGTATCAGTTAAAATATTTAGAATGACATCATTTATAGCATACATATTAATAATGTTATACATTTTATTTTTTAGTCCTGTAATAGTTTGTAAATTAATAGTTTCATCAATATCAACAAATAATTTTTTATCTCTATAATATATTTCCATTTTATCACCATTTATAATTTAACAAACTTAGAAAAATTTGACTATACTTTCGACAAATCATGTCAAAATTAGTTGGTTTTCTTTTAAAAAAAAGGATGATTTGATATAATCTTTTTTAGGTGATGGATGTGAAAATTAGAACAGCAATATTTATTAATAAGTTCGTAACAAAAGTTTGTAAATTATTTGGTAAAAATGGATCAGTTTATCCGGGACATTTCGTTTATGATATTTTAGGACAGAAAAATGTTTTAGATAAAGTTAAATATCCAAAGTTAGTTATAGCAGTTACAGGGTCATCTGGCAAAGGATCAACAACCGATTTAATTAACCATGTTTTAGTCGATGCTGGATATGATGTTTGTTATAATCAAAGTGGTAGTAATGGGGTTTTGGCGGCAACAACATTAATTTTAAATAATTGTGATAAAACTGGGAAATTTATGCATGATGTTTTGTTGCTTGAGTGTGATGAAAGACATTTGAAATTGATTTTTAAGAAAAATAAAATGTCTCACTTAGTAATTACCAATGTAACAAGAGATCAACCTGCTCGTAATGGACACCCTGATATTGTATTTAAGGATATATTACAAGCAATTGATGAACGTGTTAAATTAGTTATTAATGCAGATGATCCATTAGTTAATAGATTAAAATATAAACATAAAGGTGACGTTATTACCTATGGTTTAGATAGAATATCTGATAGTTATACTAAAAGTGCTTTAGAAGTAACTGATTATGCTTATTGTCCTTTCTGCCATACCAAGTTGAAATATGATTTTTATCAATATGGTCACATTGGGTCATATACTTGCCCAAATTGTAGCTTCGAAAGAGGTCAAGTTGATTATTTAGCTAGTAATGTTAATTATAAAAAAAATAGTATGAAAATAAATGATTTAGATATTTATTTAAATAAAGACGTTTTATATGCTGTTTATTATACTGTAGCAGCATTTGCATTATGTAGAAGTATTGGTGTAAGTGAAGAAGATTTACTAAAAGCAATAAATCAAGATAAACAACAAAGTAAACGAGGTAAAGAATTAATTTTAGCTGGTCGTAAATTAACAATGTTAGAAAGTAAAAACGAGAATAATTTAAGTTATTATCAGTCAATGAAGTATATTACAAACCAAAGTGGAACTAAAACGGTTATTTTAGGCTTTGATAACGTTTCAAGAAGATATCAATATAATGATTTATCTTGGTTATGGGATGTTAATTTTGAATTATTAAACAATAAAAAGATAGATAAAATATTTTGTATAGGACGCTTTAGATATGATGTTGCTTTACGATTAGAATTAGCAGATATTGATAAAGATAAGGTCATTTTGGTAGATGATGAAGAAAAATTAATTGACTTAGTTAAAAATAAAAGTACTGGTGATATTTATACAATGGTTTGCTTTGATATGACAGCCAAGATAAAAAAAATGATAGAGGATGATAATAATGAAAACATTTAAGATAGCACATTTATACTATGATTTAATGAATTTATATGGCGAAAATGGTAATTTAAGATATTTCTTAAAAAAATTAGAAGAACAAGATATTAAAGTTGAATTACACTTTTTAACTGTCGGCGATAAAATTGATTTTGAAAAATATGATTTTTATTATATGGGTATGGGAAGTGAAGAAAACCAAATTATCGTTTTAGAAGATTTTTTGCAATATAAAGAAGATATCGAAAAAGCTATAGCAAACAAAAAGTTCTTTTTAATGACCGGCAATGCTTTAGAACTGTTTGGTAAAAGAATTGAATATTTGGATGGTAGCTTTAAAGAAGCTTTAATGCTTTTTGATTTTAAATGTCGTGAAAATAAAGAACGTATTGTTGGCGAACAATATTTTGAAACCGATTTAATTGATGAAAAAATAATTGGTTTTCAAAATAGAATGTGTTTAATGAGTGAAAATGCTTATCCCCTATTCAAAACAATTGCTGGAAGTAGTTATAATTTAGTAGATGATACAGAAGGAATACATAAAGATAATTTCTTTGGAACTTATCTATTAGGTCCGCTTTTAGTTAGAAATCCTTATTTAACAGAATATTTTGTTAAAGAAATTTGTCAACAATTAGATGTAAAATATAAAAAAATCAGTAAAAAGACTCTTGACTATAAAGCTTATCAAGAATATTTAAAAAATTTCCATTAAGAATCAGTTGATTCTTTTTTTCTTTACAAAGCAAAATTTTTCCTTTATCATATGTTTTGTTTATTAAGGGGGATTTTTATTTATGGTTACACAAAAAGAAAAAAAGCAAAATAAAATGTTATTAATTTTTCATGAAGTTTTCGTTAAGTATATTAATGCTTATACAAAAGAAGATTTTGAAAATTACCAAATAAAAACAAGAACACAAGGTAGTTTTGTTAAAGATTTACTAGAAATGGATACGGTTTTTAATAATAAATTAGCTGAGCTTATGCAAGTTGAGCCTGAAGAATTATCTATTTTTGATAAAGCAATATGCTTTGGAATGAGTTTTAAAAAAACTGAACCAATTATAGTAATGGGAACAAATTCTCATAGTCCACAAAGATTTAAGAATGTAAATGCCAAAATGACCGCAGAAGCAATGATGTATTATCTTGACAAAACTAAATATCGTATTGCTAAACCAAAGAAGAAAACTATTTGTGGTGGCGACTTTTCTTTTGAAGGGTTTGAAGATGGACACAAATTAGAGCTAGCTAAGTTAAAAAAAGAATTAATCGAAGCTTCAACCGGCAAAAATGTTAATTATTTAGTAGCTTTGGATATTTTAAAAAAAATGTATATTAAAGGAATTATTTATGGAAATGGCTTAGATGGAATAAGTGAAGAAGAATTTTTAAGTTTGCTAACAGTCTATGAAACATATGATGTTAGATGTTCAGTAAATAAAACTAGTGATGCTTATAAAGAAGCTTTCCAAAATAGATTGTTTATAAAATAATAAAAGTAGTTTGAGAGATAATTTTCAAACTACTTTTTTGTTTCGGCCATTTCTTTTTTCTTTGCTTGGCGTTCTTCATATGAATAAATACAGCCACAGTAATCTTGGCGATATAAATTGTATTCTTTAGATAAGTTAATACTATCTTTATAACCATCTTTCTTTTTAAAATCAGAACAAAGATATTTAATTTGGTTTTTTTCTGCTACTTTAAAACCTATTTCATTAATTTTTTGGCTATTTTTATATGGGCTAACGGTTAAGGTAGTAGCAAAGTAATCATAATGCTTGGCTTGAGCTATTTCTGCTGTTTTATTTAGTCTTAAGTAAAAGCAATTGCTACATCTTATTCCACCCTCCTTTTCGTGTTCCATGTTTTTAGTTATTTGGTGAAAGAGATCATTATCGTAGTCGCAATCAATAATATTCAAAAGATTTTGATGAGGAAATTCATTTATAAAACGTATTTCTTCATTTTTTCTTTTTAAATATTCCTCATATGGTTCGATATTGGGATTGTAATATAAAATAGTTATATTAAAGTATGGTGTTAAAGTTTTTATAACATGAGAACTACAAGGAGCACAGCAACTATGTAAAAGTAATGATGGAACTTTCGCTTCGTTTTTAATGCTTTCAATTATTTTATTCATTTCTTTTTCATAATTCATATTGTTTCCCCCTACTGTGCCGGTTGTTCTTCCTGTGGTTGCTCTTCTTGATTGGTTTTATTTATTGAATCATAACTTTCGAAAAGAATATTTTCTTCAGTTATGGTATCAAGGTATAAAATTCCTTTAGTGACATCCATGTTAAGTGATGCATATATATCATTGTATTGATTTAAACGTTTTATGTTTTCAGTATCTATTATAACAGTGTTCAAATCATTCATAATTAATTTGAATTGAGTGTCGTCAATTACTTTGCCTTCACTAGATTTAAATGGCGTATATTCAATACTATCAATCATGGCGATAATGTCAGGATCAATCTTGTTTAAACCTTTAACTAGTTCTTCAAAGATTGTATCCGGTGTAAAATTAATTAAAGTAGGAATTCCTTGATACTCATTATCATCAACAATTAAATTGCCTTTTGAGGTAACAACTTTATTAGAATACTTATAATAAAATAAAACTTTTTCTTCTTCCACTTCGATAGTAATTTTACCAAGTGGTGTACGTTTAATTGTTGCTTTATTTATTAATGGTAAACTTTCAACGGCGCTTTTTATTTTTTTAGTATTTAAGTGATAAATAGCTGGATAATTTTCAATTTGAGCCGATTTGATAATTTCAATATCTTTAGTAAGATCATTACCTTTTATGTAAATGTTTTGAATGTTTAAATTATAGAAATAGTAAATGATTGCTGCTATTATAAGAAGAAAAGCCAAGAATTTTAATAAGATTTTTATTCTTAATTTTCTTTTTTTCTTCTTGCTTTTTTTAGCCATTTAGATTACTCCCAACCAATAAATTCTTGTTCAATTGTCATATCAACGTTAGTTTTTTGTAAAACAGTATCATGGACAAGCATGATTAAATCATGAACATCTTGACTAGTAGCATGACCTTTATTGATGATGAAGTTAGCATGTTTTTCACTTACTTCAGCATCTCCTATCTTAGTTCCTTTTAAATTACATGATTCGATTAAACGACCGGCAAAATCTCCTTCAGGATTTCTAAAAACGGAACCTGCAGAAGGAAATTCGAGAGGTTGAGATGACAAACGACGACGCTTACGGTCTTCCATAATGTCTAAAGAATTTTTCTTTTCTCCTTTTTTTAAAAAGAATTTAGCAGCAATAATTATATAATTTTTGTTTTCTTTAAACATAGTTGTACGATATTTGTAAGTTATCTTTTCATGTTCAAGAATTTTTATTTTAAAATTTTCGTTTAAATCAATAACAGTAACTGATTCAACATAATCCATAATACAAGAGTTATAAGCACCAGCATTACCATAGATAGAACCACCTACAGTACCTGGAATACCAGCTGCAAATTCTAAGCCAGTAAGGCTTTTATTGGTGCTTTCAACAACTAATTTAGGTAACATTGCTCCGGCTTCAGCGTAAGCCATGTTCATTTCGGGTTTAATATCTATTCCGTCAAGATGACGAAGACTAATAACGGCGCCATCAAAAAATTTAGAGTTTAGAACAACATTGGAGCCATTACCTAAAACAAAAAATTTAATATTATTTTCCGCTAATATTTTTAAAACTGATATTAAATCATTTATGGAACTAGGCATAATTAAATATTTAGTATTACCACCTATTTTAAAAGTATTATATTTAGTTAGTGAAGCATTTTCAATTACTTCAGCATAATTTCTTATTTCATTTATCATTTTATCAAATCCTTTAATTTATTATATATTACTTCACTACTATTATTCATACTCATTTTACCTAGATTCGTTTTGATTTCTTGATATTTTTGTGAATCAAATAGGATTTCATTTATTTTCTTTAATAGTATCTTTGAAGTTAAATCTTTTTCTTCAATCAATTCACCAGCATTGTTGTTTTTTAGTTCAAGAGCATTGTAATATTGATGATTGTTGGCAACATATGGCGATGGAATAAAAATAGCAGGTAAAGTTAAGGAAATTATTTCGCTCATTGTAGAAGCTCCAGCACGAGTAATTATTAAATCAGTATTTTTTAGTAAAGCTGGTAAGTCATCAAGATATGGTAAAACTTTAACGTTATCAGGAAATTTATGATCGGAAATAAATTTATCATAGAGATTTTTTCCAGTTATATATAATACTTGATAGTCTTGGTCTTTTACTTTTGCTAAAAAATCGGCCATTTTTTCGTTTACAGTGGAAGATCCAAGGCTGCCAGCGACCACGACAATAAGTTTTTTATTTTCATCTAAACCGACACTAGTTTTAGACAAGGGTTTCTTTTTTAAAGCGCTCTCACCACAAGGATTACCTGAGTAAAAGACCTCTCCTTTAGCTTTTTTAAAACTAGGTATAGACTCTTTGAAAGAAACACCAATAAGGTCAGCCTTTTTTTGTAAAACTAAATTAGTTTTTCCTGGATGAGAATTTTGTTCGTGAATAAAAGTTTTGATACCTAGCTTTGAAGCAGCTTTAATAACAGGATATGTAACATAGCCACCTATTCCCAAAACTAAATCTGGTTTAAATTCTTTCATAATTCTAAGACATTTTTGATAAGCTTTTTTGATTAGAAAAACATTTTTGATATCTAAACAGATATTACTTTTAGAAAAGCCATATATTTCTAAACTTTCATATTTAATACCTCTTTTGGGAATTAATTCAGCTTCCATACGATTATGAGTTCCAATATATAAAACTTCTAAATTTTTCTCATGTTCTTTGAATTTTTCAATTATAGCAAGAGCTGGATAAATATGTCCACCAGTCCCACCGGCTGATACAATAATTTTCATGATAATCACCTAATATAATTATACTATAAAATTCGATTTTTTTAACCTTTTTGCTTTTTATTAGACGTAAAACTTTGATTTTTTAATTTCGATACTTAAATTTGACCTTTATGTTCTTTTGCGTTAGTATACAGCTAACCAAGGGAGGCAACATTTATGAAGAAAAAAAATACAAGAAGTTATATTATAAATAGAATCCTAGATGAGTACAACAATGATAGTTCCCTATATGGCAGTTACTTGAAATTAATAAATATTGGAATGACCCTTTATTATAAAGAAAATGAATTAATTAAAAGTTTATTTAGTAAAATAGAAATATTAGATGAATGGAATAATTTGCTGGTTCCATCAAGTTTTTCTGATAATATTTTAGTATCTTTTAATGATAATCATTTAACATTTTTTATAAAGAAGACCACAAATAGTTTAGAAATATTAGAAACTCTAACTTGTGAAATTAATAAGTTATATAGTGATTATGAGAATACCAATTTTATTAATGAATATTGTAATATTCTAAAAGCTGAAGAAATAATAAAAATTATATTAGATATTCAAGATATTATAGACGATAATAAAATACTTGATTTATATGATAGCTTAAATATATTAAGTAAGAAGAATTATAAATGTTGTATTAAACAAATTTCTGTTAATTTGGTTAGACCACTTTATGAAACGATGAAAGAATTAGATTATAGTTTTAAAGATATTTTAAAAGAAGAAGGTTTTTGGGAGATTAACGAAATGTTTAGCAAAGAAAGTAATGTAAAAGATTATTATTTATTTGCTGAATTGTATCGAAAAATTAGAAATTTAATAAATTGCTTTTGTTTAAAGTTAAAAACAGAATAAATTATTTTAAAGCATTTTGTTAAGTTACTAATAAAAAAAGAGCCATAAAATGGTTCTTTTTTGGTGGTAGACAAGAGAAAAAGCTAGAGACTACTAGCTTGATTTATTGTTTTCTCAACAGCGTCCTTTATTTTAGTCTCACTAAATGGTTTATTTAACATATCAACAATACCATAAGTGAAAGCTTTGTTTATTGCTTCGCTTGAAGAATCGCCGCTTATAATAGTAACAGGCATTTTATTAAACAAGTTATTTTGTTTTAAATAGTCTAAAACAGCAAACCCATCAGTTCCAGGCATATTTAAATCTAATAAAATAGCTTTAATACTATTATCATTTTGATGTTCCTTTATAACATTTAAGGCTTCATCGCCATTCTCGGCAAAAGCTAATTTATAAGTATCATTAAATATTTTTCTTACAAAAATACGGATGACTTCCGAATCATCAGCAACAAGAATGATATTTTCATTACTAGATGTTTCAACATTACTTGAAGTATTATCTATTGCTTCATCATCATTTAAGTAAGAATTAACTAGTTTTATTATTTTGTTTGCTTCAGTAACTAAACTTTCATAATTTTGTGTAACAAAATTCAAGTTACTCGCTTTACTTTCTAGCTCATGTTGATATGCAATTTCAGCTAATTTAGTGAAGCCAAAATACTTGCAGTCACTTTTTAAGGAGTGAACTAAGATGGCATAGTTAGCCATATCACCTTCTTTATAGAATTTATCAATGCGAGCTAGCTTACCTTCGATGCCTTTTTGAAACTCAATTAAAGTTTCGTTGTATGTTGCGATATCACCAAATAACTCAAGGCTTTTATCGATATCGACGTTGTTTGCTTTTAAAAACTCTACTGTTTTCATATCCTACCACCTATCTTCAATACTTACATTATAGCATATTACTTTAAATATTTTAAGATAGTATCGTTTAATAATTCTTTGTTAAGAGGTTTGCCTAAGTAATCGGCAAAGCCATAAGTGGTTATTTTATTTTGGACTTCGTCTTTAGACGCTGCTGTAACTAAGATAACTGGAGTATTAAAATTTTCCAAGTCATGAAGATTTTTTAAAGTTTCACAACCATTAAGATCAGGCATCATATCATCCATTAAAATTAAATCATATTTATTTTCTATTACTTTAGAAATACAAGAACGACCACTATTACATAATGTTATTTGATAGCCATAATGCTTTAACATTGTTTGAGCTACTTTTAAATTAAGCTCATTATCATCAACAATTAAAATACTTTTTGACTTATTAGATTCTGGTTCTTTGGTCAAAACTTCTTTTATTTTTGGTAAATCAATATTATCTTTAATAATACTAGTTGTCTCATTAGCATGGCTACCGGCTGTATTGGATATATTTTTTAAATTGATATACTTAGTGATTATTCTTTCTAACTCTTTTTTATTAATAGGTTTAGCTAAATAATCATCAAATCCTAAGTTCAAATATTCTTCTTTCATGCCATCGATAGCATTAGCAGTAAGAACAATAGTCGGAATATTAAAATTAGGAGTGTTCTTTAATTCTTTTAAAACTTGACGACCACTCATTTTAGGCATCATGTCATCTAATAAGATAATGTCATATGTTTGATGATCTTTAATTTTGGCAATTGCTTCAAGACCACTTGTACATGAATCAATAGTAAAGTGATACTTATTTAGAAGAGTTTTGGCAACTTTAATATTCAATTCATTATCATCGACTATAAGAAGTGTTGAGCCAGTTGCATCAATAACTGATGTTTGAGATTTTTTGGTTTCTTTGATGGTTTCGGGTTTAAATGAAACTATTCTTTGGTCAATGGAAATCGTAAATTTTGAACCTTTTCCATAAATTGATTGAACTATTATTTTGCCATGCATTAAATCAACTAATTTTTTGGTTATAGCTAAGCCTAGACCTGTTCCTTCAATAGTTAGCTGTTTTTCAACGTTTAATCTTTCAAATTTAGAAAATAATTTAGGAATATTCTCTTCTTTAATGCCAATACCACTATCTTCAACTGATATTATTAAACGGCAAACATCATTTTGAATAATAGAAGATATAGTAAAGTCAACGTAACCTTCTTTAGTATATTTAACAGCATTTGTTAAAATATTTAAAATTATTTGCTTTAAGCGAACATTGTCTCCGTATAGGATTGATGGTAAAGATTTATCAATATTGATACGAAAATCTAGGCCTTTGTCACCAATACGTGCTTTAGTTAAAGCAATCAATTCATCTAACATGGAATTGATATTGTATTCTTTGTCAACTATTTCGAGTTTATTAGCTTCAATCTTGGAAATATCTAAAATTCCATTTACTAACTCTAATAGATTATTAGAAGCCATAATAATATCATCGACTTTTTCTCGCGATTCAGGAGGAATATTGTCATCTTTCAAACTTTCAGAAAAACCAACAATTGCATTTAATGGCGTTCTAATTTCATGAGACATGTTAGATAAAAAATCTGATTTGGCATGATTGGCTTTTTCTGCTGTGTCCTTAGCAATTTTAACTTGTTCAAGCATTTGAACATCAGGATTTTCAATAGTAAAGTACATAATCATAGTTATAAAAGTTTCAATATATGTCATTAATAAAATTTCAGGATGAGTAGTTTGAATATATATGGCAATACTTCCAATTATTAAAAAGATATATACAGGTAACATTTTTTTAGATTTGACCTTTTTATGATTGACGATTAAACAAATTATTACTACTAAAATAGCTATTAACGAGATAAAGTAAGCAAAAATTACACTTGGTCCACTAGTATATCTAGTACTAAAATTATCTTTAAT
>ULMG01026026.1_pt1 | contig 129847 bp, 124 predicted proteins | sample 1951601 | NCBI WGS metagenome assembly ULMG01 (sample SAMEA4835545, study PRJEB28245) | human gut metagenome | biome: gut microbiome; material: fecal sample | place: Denmark | collected 2008
AAAAGTTCCTCTTATTTTAGAAAGACAAAATTATTTAGACTAACGACGTAAGAAGTAATTTCTTAGATAAAAAGATATAGAAGACAACTAAAAATAAGAGCTTAAGCTCTTTCATATTCTTTCTTCTAAAATTCCATTAACTTACCACTATAGATTAAAGAAGCACCATTTATTTTAGCAAAATCATCTGGTTTTATTATATCTGGTAAATTTAAATTAAGGTTAGAAGTATCTAAAACGTATTTGACGAATTCAGCACAATAAAAGCATTTTTTTCGTCTAATACGTAAATTTAAAGCAACTGCAAATAAACCAATTAAATTAAATTTATAAGTATCTTTATCTATTTCAATTTTTTTAATAGTTTTCATAATCTTATTATAATTTTTCTCACTTACTTCTAGAGAATATATTTTAGTAATAGTATCTTTAAAACGTTTAAAAGTTCCATATTTAGTTGACTCATGAACAAAACCGCCTATAAAAGGATTATAAGCATCTAAACGGCCAAAGCTATACATGTATTCTAAATTTTTATCTAATGAAATAGATACATGTGAATATTTTTTACCTGTATAAATGTTAACAATTCGTGAAAGAAAAGTTCCCGTATACGTTAAAACTATATAAATCTTTTTCATAACTACTCCTATTTTTTAGTATAAAACAGAATAAAATTTAATGCAATCTTCCACAAGAAAAAAACTAATGACTTGGCATTAGTTTCTTAATTGTACTCTTAAAATAGAGTGATTTTATTATTTTCTTTTGACATCAATATAACAATCGTGACCATTTAAATCATATTTTTCTGGTAAGTTATCTTCTTTTATTATTTCAACAGAAAGAGTTTCTGCTTTAATGTATTCAGCAAATGATGAAAGACATTTATCAATTTGTTCATCTCCTGAATAGTAAAGAGTAATACGATCAGCAACATTAAAATCTTTAGTCTTACGTAATTGTTGAACTTTAGAAATCATTTCACGGGCGATTCCCTCGAGAATTAGTTCATCAGTTAAGGTTGTTTCAAGAATTATAAAGTTATTATTTTCCATACCAACATTAAAACCTTCTTTAGAAGAAATACGAATGTCAACCATTTCTGGCGTTATTTCTTTTTCACTATCACCAATCATCATTGTGATGTTTTCACCTTTTTGAAGTTTGGTTATTTCTTCTGATGGTAATTCTGCTAGTTTGGTTTGGAATTCTTTAATTAAAGGTCCAAATACTTTACCTACTTCTTTAAAGTTAGGTTTAACTGATAAGTTCATATATTCATTTAAATCATCAACAAAAATTATTTTTTTAATATTTAATTCTTCTTCAATTAATGGTAGTAAGTCACTAATTAAATCTTTGTTTTTACCATCTAAAATAGCTTCTTGAAGAGGTTGTCTTACTTTAATCTTAGTTTCTTCACGAACATAACGACCAATTGAAATTAGACTTCTAACTAAATCCATACGTAACTCAATATTTTCATTTATTAGTGATTCGTTATAAGTTGGCATATCAGCTAAATGAACAGATTCTTCACCGGTTAGCTTAGTATAAATTTCTTCAGTTACATATGGAATAACTGGAGCGCATAGACGACATAGTCCTTCTAAAACTTCATATGTAGTTATGTAAACACTTTTTTTAGAGTTATCTAGTTCTGATGACCAGAAACGATCACGATTACGTCTAATATACCAATTAGATAAGTCATCTGAAACAAATTGAGTTATTAAACGAGTAACATTATTTAAATCAAAGTTTTCATATTCTTGTAAAACGTCCTTTAATAAACGATTATATTTAGATAGTAACCATTTATCTATTTCTTCACGATCTTCATATTTAACTTGGCATTTTTTGATATCAATGCTATCAATATTAGCATATGTTTGGAAGAATGAATAAGTATTTTTTAATGGATTAAAGAACTTAGAATAAACTTCTTTAACACCAGTTTCAGCGAATTTTAAAGGAGTCCAAACCGGTGATACATACATCATGTACCATCTAATAGTATCTGCTCCATATTGACTCATTATTTGAATTGGATCAATTATATTACCAACTGATTTACTCATCTTTTTACCATATTGATCTAACATCATATCATTAACAACAACATTTTTGAAGCTTGATTCGCCAGAAATAATTGTTGATATAACTAGTAAAACATAGAACCATCCTCTTGTTTGATCAAGGCCTTCAGCAATAAAATCAGCTGGAAATTGCGATTCGAATAATTCTTTATTTTCAAAAGGATAATGGAATTGTGCATATGGCATTGAACCAGAGTCAAACCAAACATCTAAGACATCCTTAACACGACTCATTGTTTTACCACAATCTGGACATTTGATGTGTAGTTCATCAACATATGGACGATGAAGTTCCATCTTTCTAACATCAATATCTTCGATAATATTATTTTGAAGTTCTTCTAATGAACCAACAACGTGAACATGTCCACATTCACAAGTCCAAACTGGAAGTGGGCAGCCCCAATAACGATTACGAGAGATTCCCCAATCAACCATGTTATCAAGCCAGTTACCAAAGCGTTTTTCACCAACGTATGAAGGATACCAGTTAATTTTTTTGTTAGCTGCGATTATTTTATCTTTATATGCTGTTGTTTTGATATACCAAGCTGGTTTTGGATAGCTTATTAAAGCGGAATGACAACGCCAACAATGTGGGTAATCATGAGTTATCTTAATTTTTTTGAATAGCTTATCGTTTTCTTTTAACCATTTAATGATTTCAATTTCAAGATCTTTATCGGTAACAAGACGTCCTTTCCATGGTCCTTCAGTATAACAACCATCTAAGCCAACTGGGTTTACAAATCCAATACCATTTTCTTGACAAACACGATTATCATCAGCACCATAAGCTGGGGCAATATGAACAATGCCAGTTCCATCTTCAGCAGTAACGTAGTTATCAGCAATAACTTCATGAGCACGGCCACCTTCTACTTTAACAAATGGCATTAATTGTTCATATTTGATACCAACAAGGTCTTTTCCTTGATATTTTTCAATGACTTCGTATTCATCACCTAAAACTTGAGATGCTAAACTTTCAGCTAAAATAAATTTATAACCTTGAGATGCTACTTTAAGATAAGTTAAATCAGGATTAACACAGATAGCAACATTGGCAATTAAAGTCCATGGTGTGGTTGTCCAAGCTAAGAAGTAAACATCTTCGTCAACTTTCTTTAACGGAACAATTACTGTATTAACAGAATCTTGTTCATATCCTTGAGATACTTCATTAGCAGATAACTCAGTTCCACAACGTGGGCAATACCATAGTACTTTATTACCATGATATAATAAGCCTTTTTCGGCCATTTGTTTAATAATCCACCACTCTGATTCAATATATTCATTTGAACAAGTTACATAGGGATTTTTACAATCAATAAATTGACCCATTATATCAGTTACACTATTAATTTCATCAATATTTATAGCAGTTGCTTTATTACATTCTTTACAAAAATTTTCAATACCAAATTGTTCAATGTCGGCTTTACTTTTGAAGCCAAGTTTTTTTTCAACATTTACTTCAATTGGTAAACCATGTGTATCAAGTCCTATTTTTCTTAAAACACGATAACCAGACATGGTTTTATATTTACAGAAGGTATCTTTAATAGTTTTAGCAAAAACATGGTGAATTCCAGGTTTAGCGTTAGCATAGATTGGGCCATCATAGAAAACCCAGTCTTTTTTTCCTTCCCTATTAGCTATAGTTTTTTCTAAGATATTTTCTTTTTGCCAACGCTTTGAGATACTTTTTTCTACTTCTGAAGTTGCTCTTTTGTCTAATTCCGCAAATTTTTTCATTCTTCTTCCTCCATTTCAAAACTTAAATCAGTAAGATTTTGGCCATCTAAGCCATAGTAATCGTAGATACTAGCAACATCTAAGGTGACAGCTTTTTCTCTAGCAATTCCTAATTTATCTAAGCAATTATATACTTCTTCAGCGTTTTTTCCTTCAATTTCGATATATTCTGGGATTAATGGCCATTTATCCAGATCAATCTCTACTCCATCAAGGATATATTGAGTACGTTTATTTTGTTGGAAACCTCTATTTTTAAAACCAAGAGTTTCAAGGAGCAGATTAGTCTTATCAAAATCATCAACAACAATTTCTAATTCTTTAGTTCCATCAACTGTTTTAGCTTTTAAATCTTTGATAGTTAAAGTTGTTTTTGAGCCATTGGTTCTTAATCTAATCCATTTATGTTGACGCTTAGGTTTTAAGTCGTAGACATAACGTTGTTGCAGAGCACTAAATTTAAACTCAGCTTTTAGTTCTTCTAACTTTTTAACGAGTTCATCATGATTTATTTCAAGAACTCTAATTTCATATTCTGTATTCATATAGCCTCCTTAAATAAAAAAATTCATAAACTAAAGGACGAGTAAGACCCGTGGTACCACCTTAATTTATGAATTATCATACACTTATTCTCTTAACGCGAGTAACGTTTATTTTTACTTAATTTCAAAATAACACATCAGAAGTGATTTTCAATAAATTTAACTTTCAATCTCACACCAAATGATTGATTCTCTTTAAGCTAATTTTTTTATTGACGTCTTCATCAATTGCTTTTTCTTGTAGTATTATACAACTAATTTTTTTTAAATGTCAAATCAAATTAAAAAGACTAATTAGAAAATGCCCAAATATATATGATAAATAGCAATTAAATTAAAAGAAAATGTTTAGAACTTTTAATACGTTAGGTCTTTCTTAAAATATTTAATATGTTATAATTATTTTAAGAATGGAGAGAATAATATGGATAAAAATATTTTTCGTGAATATGACATTAGAGGAGTTTATCCTAGTCAAATTAATGAAGAAGTAGCTTATACAGTAGGTAGAAGTTATGGTTCTTATATTCAAGAAAAGTTAAAAAGAGATATATGTGGTGTTGGAATGGACAATCGTCTTTCTAGTCCGCAGTTACATGAAAATTTAATAAAAGGTCTTACTGATTCAGGATGTAACGTTATTGATTTTGGCTTAGTTACAACACCTATGTACTATTATGGTTGTTTAAAAGCTAATGTTATTATTGGTGTTATGGTTACAGCTAGTCATAATCCTAAAGATGATAATGGCTTTAAATTTAGTTTCGATCATTTAGGAAATGCCCGTGGGGAACAAATTTATGATTTTAGAGATTATACTTTTGCAGGCAAATTTTTAAGTGGCAAAGGAACTGTTACTGAGTTTGACCCACGTGGTTATTATAAAAGTTTTATAAAAGAAAATATTGATATGGGAAATCGTAAACTAAAAATAGTTTTAGATTGTGGAAATGGAACAACATCTTTATATGCCAAAGATATTTATAGCCAATTTCCTAATCTAGACATTACTATGATTTGTGATGAATCTGATCCTTACTTCCCTAATCATCACCCAGATCCTGCAGTAGCTGCTAATAATAGAATGCTACAAGATAAAGTTTTAGAAATTAAAGCAGATATTGGAATTGGCTTTGATGGTGATGGTGACAGAGTAGGTTTTGTAAATGAATTAGGTGAAATTGTACCTATTGATCAGGCGATGATTATTTATATCAGATATATAAATAACCAAGTAAAAAACAAAAGTTATTTATTTGATGTAAAATGTAGTAAGGCTTTAGAAGATGAAATATTAAAATTAGGTGCTACTCCTATTTGTTATAGAACTGGTAATTCTTGGACAAGATATAAAGTTAATAAGGAAAAATATGCTTTTGGTGGAGAATATTCAGGCCATATGTATTTTACGGATAAATGGCCAGGTTTAGATAGTGGTTTATATAATGGATTAAGAATGTTAGAAGTATTAAGTCATTCTGATAAAAGCTATTCTCATCTTTTAGAAGGAATTAATCATTATTTTAGTACACCAGAAATTAAAGTTAAGGTAACTGATGATTGTAAATTTGAAATTGTTAAAGATGTATTAGAATATGTTAAAAGTAAAAACTATAAGTTTATAGATATTGATGGAGTTCGTGTTCAATTTGAAGATGGCTGGGCTTTAGTTAGAGCAAGTAATACAGGACCAAATTTAACTATACGTTTTGAAGCTAAAGATGAAAATCGTTTAAAAGAAATTCAAGAAGAATTTGAAAATGTTATAAATGAAGAAAAGAAAAAATTTAATCTATAGAAATTTAAAAATGCTAATGTAAAAGTTAGCATTTTTATTTGTACATAATATTTATGTCAACGTGTCCATTTATTCCATCAACTAAACCATCATCACACATTTGCCAATATTTGTATGATCCTTCATAAGAAGTTTGTTTGGTGTAATGAGCAAGCCAGACTTCTCTATCTGTATTCCTCCATACTTTTTCTAAATATGTTTTACTACTATATAATGCACCTGTATATCCTTGCTCTTCTATTGTATCAAAGAAAGTTTTAGCGTTGTTAGTTAGACTATTTAAACTTAGTTCAAATTCATTATAGAATGACCAATTTTCCCAGTCATATACAATTGGTAAATCTACTTGATAATTTTTTATCTCATTCATAACCCAGAGAGCATCTGCTCGAGCATTTTTAGAAGTTTTAGCATATGTATAAACATAAACTCCAACAGGAATGCCAACTTCATTAAATCCTTCAATATTACGTTTAAATTTAGAATCGACATAATATTTTCCATCAATTCCAATAGTTCCACCAACTTTAATAAAAACGAATTCAACTCCAGCATCTTTAACTTTTTGAAAGTCAATATCACCTTGCCAGCCAGAAACATCAATTCCTATTTTGGTCTTGTCTGTTTTATAATTAGCTATGATATCTTCAAATTTTTGACCAGTAAGTTCAGAGGATGAAGTATTTTGACTAAAATTATTTTTAGTAGGTTCTTTAACGATTAGTGTAAATGGTTGGGTACTTTTATTGCCACTTTTGTCAACAGCTTCAAAAGTTAAATTATATCTACCTGGAGTCTTAATATCATAATCACCTAAAATATGACAATCTGGTTTATCATCAAGATCATCGACACACATTATTTTATCAGTAATTTTTCCTTCAAAACTTGTTAGTATTGTATACGTGTTACCTAACCAAATTAAAGGAGGCGTATTATCAATAACATCTATTTCATATTGGTAAGGGACTTTTATTTTGTCATCATTAATATATTCAAATGAAACCGTTTTAGTTCCTAATGACTCTGTATCAATTTGTTTATTCTCCGTAAGTTGACCGTTGATTGATGAAATAAAATCTTGAGTATATACTTCACTACCAAAGGGAACTTTTAAATTATTTTTTAATTCAATATTAATCTTGGCATTAGCAATTCTTCTTTTTTCTAGATATTTATTTATTTTAGGAATTAAAAAAATTATCACAATAGTAATTAAAATGATGAATATAATTGTTTTTTGCTTTTTAGACATTTGAATCAATCCTTTCTAAGTGAATTAAGATCTACATAATATTGATTAGTATTTTCTTTATTAAGATAGACAGTAATTTCTTTGATACCATTGGTTGTTAAGTAATCTTTAAAGTCTCTTGAAAAAGACTCGCTTATATAAACGTATTTTTTTTGATCCACAGGGTTAAAGTAACTAGTTCGTAGTTTAAATTTATTTTTTCTGGCTGTAACAAAGATATCTTCAAGAGTTGTATTAATAGCTAATCCTTCTTTTATGATTTTTTCGATATTGTTAACTTCTTTGATATTTTGTAAAGTCATAATAATAGCATAAATGATAGCAATAATACTTAGAATAACTAAAATAAACGGAATAATAATACTTTTCTTTTTTATTATTTTATTAGGATTATTCTTTTTATAGTATATATTTATTTTTTCTCCCACTTCGTAGTTGTGTAAATCTATGGAAGTTGTATTTTGATACTCTTTACCATTAATAGTATATTTTAGTAGGTATTCATCTTGGTTATTTTGATAATTAATAGAAACTACTTGGGCTTTAACTAATTGAATATTGGAATTATTTTTGAAATTATTTTTGATAATAATTAAATTAGAAATAATAATTATCATTGCTATTATTAGAATCAATAAACGTATGATGAAGTTTATTTTTTCTTTTGAATCAAATAACTTTTGCATTCTATCACCATTTTGATTATATAATAAAACATAGAACTTTTAAAGTTCTATGTTAACATGTATTCAATATTAATAATTTTGTTATTTTCTGTAACAAAAGATAAGCTTGTTCCATTAGTACTATAGATATAAACATCATTTTGACTAGTTGTTGCTTGACCATAAGTTTGTTCCATTTTTTCTTTAGTGTCACCTATTTTTAAACCTTCATTTGTTGTAATATTTTCGCTAGTAAACCATAATGATTTGATTTTTTCAACATTATTTTCGATACTTGTTTCAATTTCAAAGTTATCATAAGAGTACACTTTAGTATTTTCGTTTTCTTTTCGCGAATCGTTGCTTAATCCTAAAGTAGCTATAATATTGGTATAATTACTATTTAGTTTTATGGCAATATTATCATAATTTAAGTAATATTCCGTCTGTTCTAATTTAGCAGTTGTACTTTTTTTGTTTTGACAGGCACTTAAATTTATTGAAATTAAAATAATTATTAAAACGACGGCTATTTTTTTAATTTTCATTAATGATAGCTTCTCCATCTAAACTAAAACTTTTAGCTTCGGTAATTTTAACATCAATAATTTGACCAATTTTATCTTGAGCATTAGTAACATTAACAAGTTTCATTGTTTCAGTATAACCAAATACTTTATTGTTATCTTTTTCACTAGTTCCTTCTATTAAAACTTTTTCTATTTTGCCAAGATATTTTTGATTAGCTTGTAAACTATACTTATTTACTAATTCATTTAAAGTTTGAAGACGTTTTTCTTTAACATCCATACTTATTTTATCATCAAGTTTAGCTGCTGGAGTGCCTTCACGAGGACTATAAATAAAAGTAAAAGCACTATCAAATTGACATTCATTAACGACTTCTAAAGTTTCATTAAAATCTTCATCAGATTCATTTGGAAAACCAACAATAATATCCGTAGTGATAGAACAATCTTTAACGGCTTTTTTGATTTTCTTGTACAAATCTAAATATTCTTCTTTTGTATAACGTCTTCCCATCTTTCTTAATATTTCTGTTGAACCAGATTGTAATGGTAAATGAATGTATGGCATTATGTTATCATACTTAGCTATAGTTGAAATCATCTCATCGGTAAAATCCCAAGGATGTGAAGTTACAAAGCGAACACGAGGAATATTAGTTTTACTGACAGCTTCTAATAGTTCTGCAAATGACAGCTCGTCAGTTAAATCTTTACCATAGGCATTAACATTTTGACCTAGTAATGTGACTTCTTGATAGCCGTCTTTAACTAATTGTTCAACTTCAGCAATTATTTCTTTGCTATGACGACTTCTTTGTTTGCCTCTAGTATATGGAACGATACAATATGTACAAAATTTGTCACAACCATATTGAATGTTTACCCATGCTTTTATAGCTGAGTCTCTTTTATAAGAAATATTTTCATATACATCACCTTCACATGAATAAACATTTATTTCTTGTTTGTGAGCATTTCTAATTATTAAATCCTGTAATTCGTGAATATTATGTGTACCGAAGACAATATCGACATAAGGATGTTTTTTCATAAGTTCTTCAACTACATTTTCTTCTTGAGCCATACAACCACAAATACCAATTATTAAATCGTGATTATTCTTTTCTTTTTCATGTTTGCAACGACCTAAAAAACCATATAATTTATCATGAGCATTTTCACGGATTGCACAAGTGTTTAAAATAACAATATCAGCTGTTTCAATAGTGTCAGTTTCAGTAAATCCTAAAGATTCCAAACGAGCTTTTATTTCTTCACCATCATGAACATTCATTTGGCATCCATATGTTCTTAAAAAATATTTTTGACCTTTGAACATATTAGAATCATAATTTTGATTTAATTCTATGTAGTTTACTTTTTCTTTTGTTCTTCTTCGTGCTTCTTTGATATTTGGTAAGTTCATTGACATCATCTCTTTTCAGTAGTTAATTATAACAAATTATTGAAATAAAAAAAAGATATTTATAATAAGCTGTTAACTTATTAATATCTTTTTAAACTCTGTTTTTTTTATTTCTTTTAATAATAAAGATAATTGTTGTTAATATGATTACTATCGTTAAAATAATAACAATAACTAATAAGGTATAATCGTGTTTATTACTTTTCTTTTTAATAATTTGAGGTTTTTCCTGATTTTCTTCATTAGTTTCCAATGAATCTAAAATTTCATCTGCTCGTTCTTGAACAGAATCATCTATAGTTTGATTAATTATACTATCAATTTTTTCTTTTTCTGATATGTCGCCTTGACCACTTATCACTGATTTATTTATTCTAAAAATATAGTAATAACTATGTACAGAACTACCATTTTCAGTAAAGTCAAATTGAATATAACTATAATTTTCTGATTCCGAATCATCTAAGTTATAACTTGCTATAATATTTTTTTCAATGATGTTTAAACCTGATGTATCAAATAAATTTTTAAATTCCTCTTTAGCTTTAGTTTCTGTATCATAATTAGTATAAACAAACGATTCATCACATATCTCTGTTCCTTCTAAGCAGGCATATACACCATTTTCAAATATATCTGTTGTATAGCCGGCTTTATCCATAATCAATTTGAAATAATATTGATCGATTTCAGTATAAGCATAAACATCTAAGGAAAATATTAAGAAGACAGTTAGTAAATATAATATTTTTTTCATAATTTCTCCTATCCAGGGCATTTTGTATCACAATTAGCGCCAGTTTTATTTATACATTTATTTCGTACATAGTAGACTTTTTTGTTATAAGAAATTTTATAAAATTTTCCATTAGTATCTAATAAATATACTTTATCTTCACCATTCACAACTATATCTCCAGTTTGATAATCGGCATGTTCATCTTTAACATGAAGATATGTACCGGTATAATCGCAAACGTATCTTACAGGGCATGCTCTTAGGTTACTTGCTGAACAACAAGATTGTGTATTGCAAGCTATGTTACAATTTTCTGCTGCTGGTGTTCCATGAGCAGATGAACATGTTTTGCCATCAACAGTTGATACATATTTTCCTGTTTTGGTGCCGGCTTTGGTACCACCACCACAAGTCTTACTACATTTAGCTCCTGATTTAGCCTTACATGTTCCATACTCTGCTTTTTTTCCTCCACAATTTGTTGTCCCAACTTTAGAAGTACTTGTTTTTCCACATTGTGTTTTATTATCGGTAGCCATTGTTTTACAGGTTTTTGTTTTGCTTTTAGTACCACCACACGAATCTGTACAAGAACCATAGTCACTTGTTGTACAGGATTCTGGCAATTTACCTCCACATTTTACATTTTCTTCAACATCTCTAGTTTTACATGTTTTAGTGCCATCTGTGCTTTTTTTAGTACATGTTTTGGATGTTTTATACGTTCCTCCACAGGCATCACTACAAGTGCTTTTTGCTACTGGATCTGTACATGTTTCAGTAGTACTGACGCCTCCACAATTTACTGTTCCTTCAACATCTCTAGTTTTACATATTTTAGTTCCATCTGTACTTTTTTTAGTACATATTTTGGATGTTTTATACGTTCCTCCACAGGCATCACTACAAGTGCTTTTTGCTACTGGATCTGTGCATGTTTCAGTAGCACTGACTCCTCCACAAGTTTTCTCACACGATTTACTGTTAGACTCAATGTCTGAGGCACAAGCTTCTTGAGTATATTTATCTTTTTTCAATTGAGTTTTTGTAGCACGTTGTGTACCACCACAGGCATTAGAGCAAGTAGTATATTCTGTTCCACATGTATATTTACCATTATTAACTATGTTAGCTGCAACGCTACAACTTTGATATACAGTATATTCTGAAGTGTTTTTCATATCAGATACTAGACCAGCTTCATCTTTTACCCAAATATAAAAAGTTACTTTTCCACCAGTACTATATGCAATTCCAGTATTTTGATCAGTTGTTTGTTTGTAATCTACCCATTTCAAGTTACAATCATTAAAATTGTTAGAGGTTAATATACACATTTTTTTAACACCACTAGTTAAATCGTTAGCATTAATTGTTAATGTAACTATATTAGTATGATATTCTTTATTTTTACTAGCAACAGCTACTTTACTGATAAGAGGTTTTGCTGTATCAACTTTAATAGTTTCTTCACTACTATTAGTTTTACCAGCCAAAGATTTAACAGCACAAGTATATTTTTGTCCTGTAGTGTCACTTTGTTTAGCTTTTTGAGCCGAGCCAATCAAGCCTGAACCAACGTAGTTTGAATAACTTTTAGTAGTTCCTTTAGATAAGCCAAAATATAAACCACTAATACCAGCTTGAGAAGTTGTCATTTTTGGAGTTACTTCTTCAGTGCGCCAACCATGTTCGCCTACTTTGCCTTCAAATTCTATAGTACAAGATGGTGTAGTGTTATCGATATTATTAACTGATATTTTGTTTTTTGGGTACACTGAAATATTGCCAACATTGTCTTCAGTCCAAATATTATATTCACCAGTAGTTGGTACTTCATATTCTTTTTCATAGGTACATTTACCATTGGAACAAAGTTCAATTGAATTAACACCTGGTGAATTATAAGCTGAACCTGTTCCAATGTATAGTTTTTTAGCTCCACTACCATTACCATCATCTGCTTTAACAATTACTTTTTGATTAGATGTTATCCATTCTGCATTGGCTATTACGGAAGCCGTTGCTTCTTCTTTATCGATACGAGCATTAATAGTTTTGCTTTTAGTCGAACCATCTTTGAAATGATATGTTATAACAATATTTCCGTTATAAATAACACTTGCATCAATGTTAATGGCGTTATAATAAGTATTAGGGTCACTTAAGTAAGATGTTCCTGTGTATATATTAGATTTGTTTTTATCTAAAACAATAACATCTTTGTCGACAGTATTACCATTATAGTCATAAGAAGCCTTAATGATTGGATTTTTTTCTGATTCATGAGATTGGTCAATATAAGTATCGCTTGAGACAACTAAGGTTAAATCTTTATTTGTCCATGGTAAAACATTGTTGGAATTAGGACTTAATTTTGTATTAGTGTCTTGGGTATAAGCAACAACTTTGATTTTAGTGTCATCAATAGCTTGATTAGCTAGTGTACAGTTTTGAGTTTTTTCATCATAGCTAGCAATTATTTCACCGTTTTTATATGATATCTTTATGGTGTTACAAATCATATTTTTGTTGTCAGTTGGATTAACTATTTTAGACAAACCATTTTCGGTAGATTCATCAGCTGTTAGATAGCCTTCAACAACTAATTTATTAACGGAAATAGATGTTGTCCGATCAATATTATTCTCTTTAGCCCATTTAGCTGCCGATGTTTCTATTTGAGATACTTTGTTTTCATAAGCTTTTTGTTTAGCATTAGAGTTAACTCCATTATATGCTCCTATAGCTATTAGTGATATAATTGCTAATATAGAAATTACAGCTAGTAGTTCTACTAATGTAAAACCTCTATTATGTTTCTTCACAACTAATTTCATAAAATCAACTCTATTCTGTAATTAATTTTACCATATTTTTATAAACTTAGAATATCAAAACCAAATATTTTTTATTATATTTTTATTAATTATAACTATTATCATTAATTTATGAAATTAAAAAAGTAAAAAATGGAACATATTTTTTACTTTTTGTTATATAACTATTTAATGTGTTACTTTGTACTGAGTGAAATCAAAGAGATTAGAATGATCTTCATCTAAATAAACTTCATTAATTGAATCTGTTTCACCGACTTTTAAATTAATTTTTTTAGTAAACGAAACTAATTCATTATTTTTATCATCATACAAAGTAAATATCATTTTGTAATCTACTAGATCTTGAGCCGTATTATTTACAACATCAGCCAGAACCATACAGCCATAAACACCATCAATCAGTTCTGCTCTAATGTTAGCAACACCTATACCTTCTAGATTATAATTTTCTTTTTGTGAAACAATAATATTGTTCATGTCCGTTTCAGGAATAATGGGTGTTTCTTTACGATCGCCCCATAAGACAAGTTCACCATCTTTAGTTTCAATTAAATCAACAGGTTCTTTTTGCTTCTTTAGATTTTTGACAATTAAGAAGGACGAAAATGACAAAACAATTATTAGAGTTACTACACCAATTATTATTAATATTTTTTTCTTTTTCATATATTATCCTTTCTTAACTAAAATTACAGGGTAGATACGAGCAGCTGTGTTTCCATATCCTTGAATTGTCCAATAATGACGAGTATATGAGTTATGGGCTGGGCCAGTATTATCATGTTTTGACAAAGTCCACGACCAGTCATGATCAGGATTACTCTTGTTTATCCAAGAAAGGGCGTTATCAGCTGATCCTTCAGCCATTGTTGGAACTCTTATATAACCCTTATTTGATCTTACTTCATCTGAAAAGGTCATTTCAACTAAACTTTCACTTGATTTAGCTTGACTTAGTAAATAATTATTACTTAAATATGTATTTAAAACAAGTTTTATATAGCTTTTTTTCCATGAATAAGCGATATGTCCCTTTTTGCTGTTAGCATTACTGTTATTTGTTGATGCAGCTCTTGTACCATATATGTAGCAGTAGCCACTTTGAGGATTACTTCTAGCCCAAGCACAATGACTAATTTTACATGCGTTTCCATTACATCCATCAACAAGAGCAGTTCCATCGGTATCAATACCAGCAAGTTCAACATCTGCTTTATTCATCGGAGAGTTTCTAATTAGCTGAACACTACCACTATTATTTTTCATAACTGTCCAAGAATCACAGACATAATTTACTCGGTCCCCTACGCTATATTTTTTCCTACTTACTTTATAAGAACCAGCTATACATAATTTGCTACTGCTTTTTGAGCTGTGGTTACCACTATGATCTGTGACAGTAACCGTTGCTTGATAATTTCCTGCTCTTGTTATTCCAGTAAAATTATAAGTACTAGAAGTCGAAGTATAAGTTTGACCTGCTAGTGTATATTGGTATTCTTTTATACCACTACAGCCCTTATCTTTAGCTGATACACTTACAGTCGCTGTTGATGCACCAGTTACAGTTAATGTAACACTATTTATTTTTGGAGCTTGGTTGTCAGTAACGGTACAACTTTCTTGGCAACTTTCACTTGATGTCCCACAAGACGAACCATCAATTGTTGAAACATAAGAGATAGTTCTTGTTCCTGATTTAGTTCCTGTACCACAGGTGACACTACAAGTTGCACCAGCCGGAATACTACAAGTTCCTCTGTTACTTACTTTTTTGCCACCACAACTTTGTGAACAACCGTTTGAAGTTACTTCAGAAGTACAAGCGTCTCCTGTAAATTTATCTTTTTTAGGTTGAGTTTTAGTAGCATATTGAGTACCACCACCACAAACATTACTACAAGCACCATATGCTGCACAAGTGTAACTACCATTGTTTATTATATTACTATTTTGACTACAACTTCTATAAACTGTATAATCTGAGCTTTCTTTCACTTGAGATACCCAACCAGCATTGTCTTTAACCCATGCATAGAAACGAACTGTTCCACCATATTGATGAGAAATACCAGTTGAAGCAGTACTACTAGTTGAATAATTTTGCCATGAACATGAATTTACGTCTGAGCTAGTTTGAATACACATTTTAGCAACTTCACTAGTTGCATCAACTGCATTAAGTGAGACATTAACAACATTTGTTTTATATGAATTACTTTGAGAAGAAATAGAGAAACTATTAATAGCTGGTTTTACAGTATCAACTTTTACTGTTGTATTGTGATCTGCTGAAAGGCCAGCTAGAGATTTAACGGCACAAGTATATTTTTGACCTTTAGTATCACCTTGTTTAGTTATTGGAACATTACCTATTTCTGAATATCCAATATAATTTGAATAATTCTTAGTATTTCCTTTAGCTAAACCAAAATATAGGCCACTTATACCGGCAGTAGTTGTTGTAACTCGAGGAATAACTTCTGAAATATACCAATCAGATTCACCTTTCGTTCCATCAAAATTAATTGAACAATCAGGTCTTGTTGTATCTATGTTATTAACAGATATTTTATTTTTAGGATATTTTGAAATATTTCCAGCTTTATCTTCAGTCCAAATGTTGTATTCACCAACACTTGGTACTTCATATTCTTTTTCATAAACACATTTACCATTTGAGCACAAATCAAGTGGCTTAACACTATTCGCCTTGTAGTTATCACCAGTTCCAACATATAATTTTGCCGGCCCACTACCATTGCCATCATCAGTTTTAATTACAACTTTTTGATTAGCAGTTACCCATTCGGCCTTAGCAATAACAGAAGCTGTTGCTTCTTCTTTATCGATACGAACATTTACTGTTTTACTTTTACTAGAACCATCAGTTAATTTATATGTAATAGTAATATTACCATCATAAATAACATCAGCATCTATATTAAAGACGTTGTAATAACCGTCAGGATTTTCAGCATAACTTGTAGTTTTTGGATTGGTATTATAAAAAGCACTTCCTGTTTTTTGTTTTTCAATACTATTTCCTTCATAATCGTATGTTATACTTACAGCACTACTATCATAAACAGAACTTGATACAATTAAGGAAACTGGTTGATTAGTCCAAGAGAATTGATTGTTACTATTTAATGTTGGGGAAGTATTAGGAACTTTTTCTTTTAAAATAGCAGTAATTTTTTTATCATCTAAGGCTTGCTCAGCTAATGAGCAATTGTTGGATGATTCAATGTATTCGGTAAGAATTTCGCCATTCTTGTACTTTAATTCAACTATTTTACAAATCATATTTTCATTGTTGGTTGGATTTACTATTTTTGATAAACCATTATCAGTAGATTCATCAGCTGTTAGATAACCTTCAACAACTAATTTATTTACTGAAATTGTAGTTGTTTTATCGACGTTATTTTCTCTAGCCCATTTAGCAGCGGATGTCTTTATTTGTTCAACTTTTGATTCATAAGCTTTTTGCTTAGAATTTTTACTGACACCATTATATACACCAATGGCAACTACTGACAAAATACCAATTATAGCAATTACAGCAAGTAGTTCAACTAAAGTAAACCCTTTTTCTTTCGGCACCTTTTTTTTAGATGACTTTTTGGTTACTTTTTTTTCTTGAGGCTTTTTAGTAACCTTCTTTTTTACTTTCCTCTTACTACTTTGTACGACTTCATTTTCATTTGTTTTTTTCATATCATCACCATTTCTATTGTCTTATAAATTATACATTATTATAGTAGATTTTTCAACAAAAAAAAGGATTAGTATCCTTTGATGTCTTCTAGTGATTCGTCATTTTTAATATAATCGTTTACTTCAACGTGACGATATTCATTTTCATTATCTCTAATATAAATATCTTTAATACCAGCATTTATTATCATTCTTTTGCATAATGCACATGGATTTGATTTTTCAACATATGTTCCATCATTATGATTTTTACCAACTAAGAATAGTGTTGAACCTAACATACTAGCTCGCGAAGCACTAATAATGGCATTTTGTTCAGCATGAACGCTGCGACATAATTCATAGCGTTCACCACGAGGTACTTTTAATTTCTCACGCATACAAACTTTTAAATTGCAACAGTTTTTACGGCCACGCGGAGCTCCTACATAACCAGTTGAGATTATTTCATCATTTTTAACAATAATAGCGCCAAAATTTCGGCGAATACAGGTGCCACGTTCAATTACTGTTTCTGCAATGTCTAAATAATAATTAATTTTGTCTCTTCTTTCCATCTTTTACCACCTTTTTTATTATAACAAAATTTTTTAAACTAATAAATAAAAAAAATCCTCTTTGAAGAGGATCTTTTTTAATTTATTGTAGCACCACAGCTTGGACATAAAGTTGAGTCATCTGTTATCATTGCACCACAATTGTCACAGAACCTTGTTTTATGTACTGGTTCATTAGTAGACGTTGATGATAAAGCTGGTTCTGGAGTTGAATTGATTGAAGAATTTTCGATATTTACGTTATTTTCTACATTTGGAGTTGCAGGAGCAATAATATTAGTTGCTGGTTCTTCTGTAACTGGTTGAGTTCCAGCTGCTGCTACTGGTTCTGTTGGAACTTCAGTAACACTAGCAACTGGTGATACTTCTTCATTAACTGGAGTTGTATTGGTTGCTGATTGAACAGGTTCTTCAGGCATGCCTACAACCGGTGCTTCAATTATTGGCGTACTTTCTGGTTGAACTATTGTTGATGCTTTTTCAACCGGTGTCACTGGCTCTATAATCCCATGAACTGATTCTTCGGTATTTGTAGTAGAGTTTTCTTGATTTGGAGCTGGAGATACTTCAACCGGAATTTCTGGAGAAGTTGGAGTTATTGGTGAATTAGTTTGAGGAGAAGTAGCGATATTAGCTGTATTTTCACTACTTATATTAGTTATTTCTGGAGAGGTTGAACTTGGAATTTCTGTTTGAGATATACAATCTTCAGTATTTGTTGGTGTTATTGTTACGGGTTCAACAACAGAGTTTGTTACTTCTCTACTTTGTGAATTAGGTTCAGCAGAAATTGGTGTGTTTTCTACAACATTATTTTCAAGAGGTGCTATTACGTCTTGATTCGTACTATCTGTTTGTATAGTTGGCTCTTCAATAGGAGTTGGAGTTGGTTCTTCTACTGGAATAGCTGGCTCTGCTACAGTATTTAATTCTGGTTGAATACTATTTTCATTAGTTGTCACTTCTGAAGCCATTTCGTTTACTGATGGATTTTCTACTGGGATTGAAACTGGTTCAACTATTGGAGATGTCGTTTGTTCTTCAGTTGGTGTGGCTGTAATTGTAATTTGCTCTTCGGGTGCTGGAACAATATTTTCAGGAGGTTGATTTGGAGTCATAGTTGGTAATTCTTGCTCTTCTTCTTTAATAGTGTTTCCAACAATATTAGTTATTTCATCTTCTTTATTTTGACCGCCCTCAAAAATTTCTTCTGGGTTAACGTTTAAAGCTATTTGTTGTTCAACAATTGGTTTAGGATTATCTATCAAAGCTGCGGTATCTTCAACAGCTGGGATAATATCTGTAGCATTTTGGCGTTCAAAGTCTAAATTTGAACTTTCTTCGGGTGTTAAAGAAGGATCAATTATTGGGGCTATTGTTCCACTTTCATTGATTGTTTCTTTAGGAAGAGGTTCATGAACTGCAGGAGTTGGAGCTACCATATTTGAATTATCAACTGGAGTTGGAGCTGGTTGTTGAATCAAATCAGCTGGTGTTGCATTAAAAATATTATCAAAATTAGGTGCTGTTGCTTCAACTGGAGCTTGTGGAGTTTGATCAAATGTAGGAGTCGTTTGTGATTCCATAAAAGGATTATTTTCCAACATATTAGTCGTATTTATCCCCATAGATACATTAGCAGTTGTTGGTTGCTCTTGTGGCATTACAGGAGCTATTGGAGCTTGATTATTTATTGGAGCAGCGATATTCTGACCAGCTGGCATAATAGGTTGAACATTTTGAATATTAGGAGCTACTGGTTCGTTATTTGGCACTTGAGTTACATTTGGAGTAACTGGAACTGTTGGAGCCATAGCGACTGGAGCTGTTGGATCTGCTATTTGTGCTGGAGCCACTTGTGTTACAGGAGTACTTTGTTCTGCTGGTGTTGGAGTTGGGGCAATTTCTTTATTTTCTTTCTTTTTAAACATATCTAGAATTCCCACGGGAATCACATCCTTATCTCTATTTTTACTATTCTTTTATTATTATAACATAAAAAAAAGGTTTTTAAACCTTTTTTACATTTATCATGACATCTACTCTCTTATTTAGTAGGAATTATCTTTTCTTTACCACCCATATATGGTTGTAATACTTTTGGTATTTTTATTGAGCCATCTTCTTGGTAGTTATTTTCGATTAATGCAATTAGTCCTCTTGGAGTGGCTACTACTGTATTATTTAAAGTATGTAAATAATACGTTCCCTTTTCACCTTTAGCACGAATACCTAAACGACGAGCTTGAGCATCTCCTAAAGTTGAACAACTACCTACTTCAAAATAACTTTTTTGACGTGGACTCCAAGCTTCGATATCGCATGATTTAACTTTCAAATCAGCTAAATCTCCACTACAGCATTCTAGTTGTCTAACTGGAATATCCCAACTACGGAATAATTTAACAGTTAGTTGCCACATTTTTTCATACCATTCCATTGAGTCTTCTGGTTCACAAATAACAATCATTTCTTGTTTTTCAAATTGATGAACACGATATAGTCCACGTTCTTCTAATCCATGTGAGCCACCCTCTTTACGGAAACAAGGTGAATATGAAGTCATGTTAATTGGTAAAGACTCTTTTTTTATTATTTGATCCTTGAATTTACCTATCATACTATGTTCTGATGTTCCGATTAAATATAAGTCTTCGCCCTCTATTTTATACATCATAGCTTCCATTTCAGGGAATGACATAACTCCTGTTACAACATCACTATGAATCATGAATGGTGGAATAGCATATGTAAAACCAGCATCAATCATGAAATCACGAGCACATGCTAACATTGCTTCATGTAGACGAGCTATATCTCCTAAAAGATAATAAAATCCCTCACCACTTGTGCGACCAGCGGCTTCTTTGTCCATACCATTAACACGAGCAATAATATCGGCATGATGAGGTATTTCATAACTTGGAACAAATGGTTCACCAAATTTTTGAACTTCAACGTTTTCAGAGTCGTCTTTACCAATAGGAACAGAAGGATCCATAATATTTGGAATAACCATCATACGATCTTTAATTTCTTTAGTTAATTTTTCTTGTTCTTCTTCTAAAGACGTAATATCTTGAGCCATTTTGGCTATTTCTTCTTTAATTTTATTGGCTTCATCAATTTTTTTATCTTTCATTAGCTTGCCAATTTCACCACTCATCTTATTTTTTTGAGCTTTTAGGCCGTCAGCTTTAGTTTGTACTTCACGAACTTTTTTATCCATTTCGTATACTTCATCAACTAATGGAATTTTTTCATCTTGAAATTTTTTCTTAATATTTTCTTTTACTAAATCTCTATTTTCTCTTATTAATTTAATATCTATCATAAGTATTACCTCTTTCTAATATTGTTTACCAAAATATATTTTAGTAATGGCTTTTTTTCCACAGCATATACAATTGCCATCCGGTTCATTATTTTCTAATGGAATGCAACGCGACTTTAAACCTAAGTCGTCTTTAATTTTATTTTCACAAGCAACATCACCACACCAGTTAACGAAACCAAAACCGCCATGTTTTTCAGACATTTCTTTTAACTCTTCATAAGTATTTAAGTTATAAATCATGCTATCACGACGTTTTAGAGCACGATTGTATAGATTGTTTTGAATATCTGTTAATAAATCTTTAACAGTTGATAAAACATCATTTTTGGCAATATTAATTTTTTCTAAAGTATCTCTTCTTACCAAAGTCACATGATTTTGTTCCAAATCTCTTGGACCAACTTCAATTCTTATTGGATAACCTTTAACTTCAGCATTAGCAAATTTGTATCCTGGTGATTTGTCCGAATTATCTACGATGTAAGTTATTTCTTCTTTTTCTAAAATTGCCGTTAAGTTATTAATTGTTTCTTGAACTATTGGAGTATCTTTAATAGGAATTATGACTACTTTAATTGGTGCTATCTTAGGTGGTAGGACAAGACCGCTATCATCACTATGTGTCATAATTAAGCCACCAATCATTCTAGTTGTACTGCCCCACGATGTTTGATATGGGGTTATTAATTGATTATCTTGACTCAAGTATTTTATGTCAAAAGCTTTAGCAAAGTTTTGACCGAAGTAGTGACTTGTTCCATTTTGTAAAGCTACGCCATCATACATCATAGCTTCAATTGTATAGGTTTCTTCGGCGCCAGCAAATTTTTCTTTATCAGTTTTTTTACCAACAATTACTGGTAAAGCTAAATAATTACGTTGGAAGTCTTCGTACACTTTTAACATGCGCATTGTTTCAGCTTTGGCTTCCTCTGCCGTTGCATGCATAGTGTGTCCTTCTTGCCATAAAATTTCACGACTTCTTAGGAAAGGACGTGTTGTTTTTTCCCATCTAACAATAGTACACCATTGGTTATATAAAATTGGTAAATCTCGGTAAGATTTTATAATTTTTTTAAAATGTTCACAAAATAAAGTCTCACTAGTAGGTCTAACACACATTTTTTCTTCTAATTTTTCATTACCACCTTGAGTTACCCAAGCTACTTCTGGAGCAAATCCTTCAACATGATCTTTTTCAACTTGAAGAAGAGATTCAGGAATAAACATAGGCATTTGAACATTTTGATGACCAAGTTTTTTAAATTCTTTATCTAGAACATTAACCATATTTTCCCATATAGCATATCCATATGGTCTAATAATCATGCTACCTTTAACTGAAGAATAATCAACTAGGTCTGCTACTTTTATAATATCTGTATACCATTTAGCAAAATCTTCGTCTCTTTTAGTTATTTTTTCATTACTCATATAAACAATTCCTTTCTTGGAGATAATTCTTTATTCTATCTAATTCCAAAGTATATTTTTTTAGAAGTCTAGTTTGCTCTTCTTGTTTTAATTTATCTAATCTTTCAGGATCAAGATTATCTGTCATATCCGAATACTTTAATTTGATTGCTTCAAGATTATTGTTTGATAAAATTTTTGTTATATATTCATGATAAGTTGTTTTGGGATAATCTTTTCTCGTTACAATATTAACAATTTCTACAATATTTTCAGTAAATCCTAATTCTAATAAATCATTTAAAGTAAATCCTTTGATGTCTTCAATAGTATCATGTAATAAACCAGCAACTTTTGTTTCGGTATTTTTTAACTTTTGGCTAACTCTAAGCAAATGATTAATATATGGTTGGCCAGCTTTGTCATAATGATCAACAAATAAAATTTCAACTAATTTATATGCTTTATCATATAGATTAGAAATTTTTTTTATTTCTTTTATTTCTTTGGTGTTTAAATAGTTTTTCATCTTTCCTCCACATAAAAAGGATGATACCTAAGGAGTGCTTAAAGCACGGTACCATCCTTTTTTTAACTTTATTTAGATAACGGTTTTACCCGGCAGGGATTAGCTGCTCTAGGAAGGAGATTCATTTAAGCAGTTAGAGTTACTTGCACCAAACGTAACTTCTCTTGGCTAACAAATTTAAATTACTAATCTTCCTTAATCGATTTCTTTTTTTATTCTAAGCTTTTTTTTTAGTAATGTCAATTTATATTTCAACATTACTAATAGCATAGATAGCAACAGCAACAATTGCTAGAGTAATAATCATAACAGCAACTACAGCCACTGTTAAGGCAACACTTCCTTTATCTTCAGCATTGTCAAAAGCTTGATAGTCATAATTATCTAAATATGGACAAATACGATAGTTGTAATCGTTATTATTTAAAATATATTGACGTTTATCTTCTTCACTATCTGGAGAGACACTTTTTTTGAATGATAATTCTTCTTCAATCATTTTATAATTACTATTAAGGACATTGACATATTTTTTATATTCTTCAAATTCTAAGTGCTCTTTGGTTAATAGTTCAATTAAGGCTAATAAAGTTTTTTTATTTTCGATAATTAAAGTACATAATTCTTTTACCTCTTTATAGTATTTAGTTATTAAAGTATGCAATAATTCTTTTTTGGAAACAATGAAGAAGTTACAAATAGTTTCTTCGTCTTTTATATTAGGTAATTTAGTAGTACTTTTATTAAAAGTTGGGGCTAAAGAATAAGTATATTTTTTATCAACTTTGTTGACAATGATACCATAGTGAGTCAATTTATTATTAAGACTATTACTTAATATTTCAAAAATTTTTAAATTTAGATAATCCTTTTGTAGTTTGGTAATATTTTCCTCCGTAATATCTGGTAAGGCGGTAAACAATTTAAGAACATATTCCATATTGTCTTGATAATCTTTGTTTGTTTTTACTCTTTGAAGACCTTTTTTTACTAATTTATCATGATAAGTTATTAAATTATTTTTTAAAGTAAATTTATTTGATTCTTCTTTTATAAATTGTAAAGTTTCTTCGAAATTTAAGAAGGTTTCTTTATTAGAAGCTAAAGCTTCATTTAAAATACCGATTGGTTCCATTTCCTTAGAAAAGATACGATAAGTTTTAGCATATTTTATACCTAAAAGGTAAGCCATATCACTCATTATTAATTCATAATCACTTTGTATGGAATTGCCTTTTTTATAACCAATTTTTCTATTATTAATGGTAACCATTGTTAAATTAGGGTTTAAAATGGTTTTATCTTCAAGATAAGCTTGTTCTAATACTTTTCCACCTTGTTCATATGATAAAAGATAACAATTATTGCCTTTCTTTAAGGAATCTATTTGGGCTAAATAATATTCTCGTAAGGAAGATAAGTGATTGTTGTGAGAAATTTTACGAGCTTGATAAGAAAATTTATTATCAATAAGAGCATATAATTCTTCCAAAGGTTTATTAGTGTTTATAAGATTATCAGCTAATTTTTCTATTTTTTCTTCAGAATACTTTTTGTTAAGTTCCTTAAGCTCCTTTAGTCTTTTTTTTATATATTCTATAACTATTTTTTTCTTATCATACATAAAATACACCTACTATCTTTTATTATTATATCATAAATATATTAATTTATTTACATAAGATATGAATTAATTCAGAGATTTAAAAGGAATTAGGGAAAGGCTTACTTTACCAATTATATCTTCTTCATTTATAGACCCAATGGGAATAGTTCGGCTATCTAGAGAATGTTCACGATTATCGCCCATAACAAAATAGGAATTCTCAGGAACAATATAGGGAAATGATATTTCTACTTTACCTAAACTTTTTGCATTAATGTAAGGTTCACTTATTTTCATATTATTTACATAGACAGTTCCATCATCTTTGATATCAATTTTATCTTTAGGAAGACCAATTATTCTTTTAATCATAATAGCTTGATTATGATTAAAAGCTATTATATCTTGGCGTTTATAAGTTGTCTTGTATGATAGAACAAATTCATTTTCATACAAGGTAGGATTCATGCTACTGCCAACTATTTTATAAATTCTAAGACGAAAGAAAAAGATAAAAAATAGAACTATAATTAATATAATAACTGGTATAACATATGCTAAATTTTCTTTTTTATTTTGATTCATATAAATCCCTCTACTCTAATTCAGTTTATCACGAAGTAGTAATTTTGAGGTTTATTTAGGAAAATATTAGACATTTATTTAACAATTTAAAAGACTTAATTTTATTTAAATTAAGTCTTTAATCTAATCAATTAGATAATTCATCTAATTTTTTTTGTAAAGCTTTTTTGGCTTGATTTATTTTGGCTTTTTCAGCTTCTTCTAATTTGTACCACCCATTATTCCAAGCTATTTCAAAAGCTTCTTGCTGGAGCTCGTTGACTGTCGTAAAGATATCATATAGATTTTCATGTAGTTCAGTGTTGCTAGCTTCTGTTAGAGCAAGACACATGTTTTTGGTTATTTCTTTTTCCGTACATAATATATCATCAAGATAATCTCGATCATTCATTTCAATAGTTTGGGGTACACTTGTTTCATCACAACATACTTTATTTGCCATATTTGCCTCCTAATCTAAAATTTTTAAAATTTTTTCACAGATTTTTTTATGCTTTTTATAAACATCTTTCATAAAATCACTTAAAGTAGCATCTTCGATAATTGTCATGTAAGTGTGGGCTTTCTTACAGATAATAAAATGCCAGTTAAACATATCTTCTAAGTATGATAAATCTTTAGTCGAAATCATATTAGGAACTTTTTTCATTTTATCAAAACCTTTCTATTTTTAGTATCAGTAGTTTTGATAAATTTATACTATTAAAATAAATTTTATAAAAATAGAGAACTATTGATTTATTTTTCTATTTATTTTAAGCTATATAATAGATAAGGATGATTTAATGAAAGTAAGAAGAAAGGATTTTATAGTAAAAAAGGAAAAGAAAAAATACTCAGTTAAACAAATTTTATTGATTTCATTAGGGATTATATGGATGATTGCCAGTTTGGGAGCTTGTTTTGTTGTTTATAAGACAAATCCAATATATAGTATTATTATTTTCGGACAATATTTTTTAATTTTTGGTTTAATTTTAGTTTATTTTAAAAATGTCCTAGGTTGGTTTTTAGCTTTGGTAGGTTTTAATTTAATTGCTGGGCCTATTTTATTGTTAACTCCTGGAATAGATCAAATAACTTTTACAAGAGAATTTATTGCTGGTTTAATATTAGCTTTAGTTTTATTTTTTTTAGGAATTGGTTTCATTTTTTTACCACGACTAATATGGGGCGAGAAACTAGGTTTTGGGGAAAAGGAGAAGGTTTTGGGAACAGTAATTGGTTTTAATGAATTAAAGCAAAATGATAACTTAGTACGATTAGCAATTTATGAATATGAATACCAAGGAAAAACGTATACTTATAATAGTCAAGATATTATGAATAGTAAAGATTTAAGAAAAAGAAAAAAAGCTTTAAAAGTTTTGACTAGTAAACCTAATATTGTTATCGAAGATGGTCTCCTATTAAATTGGGCTTTACCAGTTTTAGGTTTTTGCTTTATTATTAGTGGAATTATTACTTTATTTTTGACTTTTATAAATACTGGAAAATAAAAAAATTGTAAGATAACTTACAATTTTTTATTGTTTTTCATAGACAGCAAGAGCTTTTTCAAGAGCGTGCCATGGAATAGTAGCACAACTTTTGCGATTTTGCTGTTTGTAAATTTCATCATAGCAGTTAGCTTCCTCAAGAAGTTCGGGATTATACTCTTTTTCATCAATCATGTTATAATAATTAGTAATTAAATTCTTAACTTCTTCAATGGTTTTACCAATTAATAGTTTTATCATAATTGAAGTTGCAGAAGTTGAAATTGCACAAGCTTCACCATCAAAATGAACATCTTTAATTTTTCCATCTTCAAATAAGACATATAAATCAATGTTATCAATACAAGTTTCACTATTGGAATTTACTTTAATATACTTTTCGTCAGTTATTGCTCCCCTATTTAGAGGATTTAAGTAATTTTCCATGATTATTTCTTTTTTTATTTCTGGATTCATTGTTACACTTCCTATAGCATTTCGTTTAATATTTTATTTTTATCTTTTAATAATTCTACAACTTTATCTATTTCTTCATAAGTATTGTAAAAATAGATACTTAGACGAACGGTGTTTTTAGCACCTACTTCATTTTTTAAAATTTTAGCACAATGGTTACCAGCACGAACACAAATATTGTATTTATTTAGGTAAACTGCAATATCTTGAGCAAAAATTCCTTCAACGTTGAAAGCAATAATACCACTATCACTCTCTTCATTAATAATATCAATATGACTGATTGTTTTTAATTTGTCATATGCGTATCTTCGCAATTTTTGTTCATAAGCTGCAATATTTTCCATGCCAATGTTACTTAGATAATCAATAGCAGCTCCAAGGCCGATTGCTCCTTCAATATTAGGAGTTCCAGCTTCAAGACGCGTTGGTAATTCTTTTAAATATACTTCATCAACTGAATCAAATGATTCATTCATCCCGCCACCTAAATTTTGAGGTTCCATGGCATTTAGAAGTTCATATTTTCCGTATAAGACACCTATTCCGGTTGGACCACACATTTTGTGGCCAGAAAAAGCTAGAAAATCACAATCTATATTTTGAACATCTATAGGTATATGAGCAACGCTTTGAGCACCATCAACAACAACAAATATGTTATGTTCATGAGCAAATTGACAGATTTCTTTTAAAGGACGCAAATCTCCGATAACATTAGTAATTTGAGCTAAGCTGATAACTTTCGTTCGAGGTGTTATACTCTTTTTCAAATTATTTAATGTTACGTAATGATTATCATCTAGTTCACAGAATTTAACTACAGCACCATTTGTTTTGGCTAGACGAAACCATGGTAAGACATTTGAGGCATGTTCACTTTCTGTTATAAGAATTTCGTCATTTGGTTCTAAATTGTGGCGAAAAAAACCACTTGCAATTATATTTAAAGAATCTGTAGTACCACTAGTGAAAACAATTTCTTGGCGACTCTTAGCATTAATGAATTTTTGAACTTTATCACGGGCTCCTTCATATTCCATATCAACACGCATCGAAATATCGTAATCTCCACGGTGAGCATTAGCTGTATATTGTGTGTAATAAGAATTTATTTTTTCAACAACTGAAATTGGTTTCCATGTTGTTGCACCGTTATCTAGATAAATAATTCCTTTTTTGAGCATCGGAAAATCTTCACGATTCATTTTTTCACCTCCCAATTAATTCTTTAATTGTTTCTTGTTCAGATGTTGGTAATTCTAAGTTGTTTATTAAAAAGCCGTTTTTAATTAAGTTAGCTGAGGCTTCACGACTTAAACCTTTACTCATTAAATAAAATAGTTCATCTTGTTTTAAGCCACTTAAAGTAGCAGCGTGGTTAACTTCTACTTCGTTAGAAGATACTAAAAGATCTGGAATGATTATATTTTCCTCATCGTTTAAGAGAAGGATTCTTATATCTTCTAAAATAACATTTTCTTTAGTCTTTTTAACAGCAGCAGAAGTACAAGCAATATTTAGTGAACCCTTTTTTTCAGTAACGGCTCTAATATCAATATTAGTATTGTTATTATCACCTTTTATATTACTATTAAATGTTATTTTGCCTTTATTATAAGCAATTATTGAATAGTTGAAAATAGCATTGCTATCATTTTCTTGATTAATAGTTATATTGCTATTTATTTTATCAGAAATTAGAAAACGATTATAAAGTAATGAACTATTTTTATTTAAGTTAATTATTATTTCAACATTATCTTCTTTAGTATTGATGATTTCATTTATTAAAACCTTACCTGTTATTTCAATTATAACTTTAGCTGTTTTTATTTCTAAGTTAAATACATTGTTTGTTAATTGGATTTTTTCTTCTTTTTCTACTATTATTTTATTCATTTTTCTAGTTCAGTCCTATTCGTTTGTCTCGCTTAAATTACTAAATCCATTTTTTTCGATAAGATTAGCAAGGCTTTTATCTCCAGTTTTAATTATTTTTTTATTTTTAATGATATGAATATAATCAGGTTCTAAGATATTTAATAATTTGGGATTATGAGTAATTACTAAAATACTACAATTAGTTTCTTCATGATATTCTTTTAAGGAATTAGCAACAATTTTTAAGGCATCAACATCTAAACCAGAATCTACTTCATCAAGGATTAAGAAAGAAGGCTTAAGCATCCAAATATGGATAAGTTCGTTTTTCTTACGTTCACCACCACTCATTCCATCATTAATATTACGATGTAGGAAGCTTTCTGGAACATTTAATTTTTCGCAGATAGTTTTGGCTTCTTTATAGAATTTAAAGATATCAATATGTTCATTATTTTTTTCTGAAAGAGCCATTCTTAGCATTTCGGCATTAGTTACTCCTTCAATAGCAATAGGATTTTGACTAATCATCATAATTCCTAAACGACTAATTTCAGTTGTGGTTAGATTAGCTAAATCTTTTTCGTTATAAGTTATTTGACCTTTTTTTACAAGGTAGTTAGGATCTTTTAAAAGAGTACGGCAAATAGTACTTTTACCAACTCCATTTGGTCCCATTAAGGCATGAATTTCACCATCATTAATATCTAAGTTAAAATTTTTTAATATTTCTTTATTTTCTGCTTCAACAGTTAAATCTTTTATAGATAACATAATTAATCACCTCCATTATTTTAGCATCTTTCGTTTTAGAAGTCTATGAATAAAAAAAGCACTTAAAGTGCTTTATTTCCAGCTTACTGGTTCATTTTTGATAATCTTTTTAGCTAAGTATAAATATTTTTCATAATATTTAGTTTCATCTAAGTAAGCAGTAATAAAATCATCTTTAGTAAATTTTTGAGTACCATAAGGAGTTTGACCTAGAATATTTCCCTGTGGATTTTTAATAAAGTTTAGTAGTTTATCAAGATCAAAGGCAACAAAGTATAAGACTTCATCGTCAATACTTTGTAATTTATCATTAGAAAAGTCATGATCATAGATATGTTCATAATGAAATTCTCTAATAATATAATTTTTATTTATGGTAACATTTGTTTTATGCATTCCTAGGTAATGTAACTGGTCATATGATACATCTAAAGATGCTTCTTCTTTTATTTCGCGAACACCATCCTTATGAGTTTCCCCACTAATTAAGTGACCACTTACAGATATATCTAGTTTATTTAGAGAAGATAATGGATTATGGCTATTATTTTTATATTGTAAGTAAACAAGGTTATTCCTAGAATTAATAAAAAGACAAGCAAATACTTGATGCCAGTAGCCCTTTTCATGAACTTCTTTTTTACTACATGTTCCTATTAAGTTATGATTTTCATCAAAGATATCAAGCATTTCCATTAGTAATTTTCCTTTTAATAAAGTTATTAGCATCTTCAAACATTACTTCAAATTCTTTATTTATATCTAAATTATAAGAATCTGCTATATTTAAAACAATAATAAACAATTTAATAAGACGATCTTTGATAAAAGCATTAATATCGTCAAAATTAGTACGATCTTTAGTAAAACGATAACCATATTTTTCTAGTAATGCTTCGGTCAATTGACCAAGAATGATTGTTAAACCATCAAGTTCATGATATTGATAATTACTATATTGTTCTAAATTAGTTAAATCTATTTTTTCAAGGTATAAAAGATAAGATAACTGAAGTAAGACATCACTTAGTTCATCGCCTAAATTATTGATAGGACGATTTAGCTCGGTGATGTCTTTGGTATGGTTAAAGGTATTGAAAACGTGACCAATTTGAACATTAAGTTCTAATAAAACAATTAAACTATTCCAGTCTTTATTTTTTAGTTTATTAAACTCATCTTTTAATTGAAGAGCCTTTTGATATTCGTTAGTTAAAAAAAATTGTAAATTATTCATTATTTTACTCCTTTAAAAAATTAGTGGTTTAGAGTTAGTAATTGAAGAATTGAAATGAATATCGTCTTCTTGACGTTTATCTATAGAAACTTTATATCCTAAAATCCGCGTTAGATAAGCAGCATCAGCAATAGTAAGTTTACTATTTTTTATGATAATATTATTTTCTTCTTTAACTATTTCTATTTCGTTAGTCAACTTACCTAAACGTTTTATTAGATCATACAAAATATGATCAACATTTTGAAGTTGATTTTTCTTAAATGTATTGCAACGTTTCCTTTGTTCTGGGGAACAATGATTATAATTTTTACATTCAAAAGTACCAAAATATTGTGGACATGGTTCTTCTAATACTTGAGCTAAAGCACAGTAATTGGTTTGAAAAACATTTTGAGAATGTTGGTAATCTTGAAAGAAAAAATCATAAGCAGAACGTGGCCAAATGCTTGAAGCATTTATACATTCTTCCCGATTTGTTTTGGCAAGTGGGAAAAAATCTATTTTATCTATAAAGTCAGATCTTAGTTTTAAACCAGTTATCACAGAAATATTAGTGTATTGGTTAACAAAATCTAACATGTCTTTTATATTTTTAGCACTAGAGTTTTCTTGTAGAAATGGTCGATAATAGTGAATTATTCGGATCCCTCTAGATGCTAAATTATAGAAATTAAGTTTGATATTTTGATAGTCAATATTAGGCTCATATTTTTTGCCTAGACCAGAATAGCTTAAATAGACGACTATTTTAAACCCCTTTTTTGTTAGTTCATCTAAATATTCAAGGATATAATCAGGAATAAGGCATTTGGTTATTATAATAATAGGATTGGAAACCTTTTTACTAGCCAGTATTTCTAATAACTCCTTGACGTAGTTGGCATTTATCTCATTTAAAAATGGATCAGTCCCCGGTAGTAAACAAAGCGGGATACGTGAATCATAATATTTTGAAGAAAATAAGTAAGATATGGTTTCGCTTGCGCTTGCTATTATCTTTGGTTGAGATAAATTATCACCTTTTCCTTGAAGAAAGCAGTATTTACAACCATTAGTACAGCCTTGAATTGAATCAATAGATAACCAAGTATCATGCATATCAATGATATTTGAAATACTACATTCCATACAAATCACCCTTAATTTCTTTTTTATAATAGCATAAGTTTATTATAATTAATAATATATAAAACTTATCTTTAATATAATTTAAAGTTATATCAAATTTTTACTTTCTGTAATAACATTAATAAATTCTTTAGTAGATGATGTTAAAGATATTTCATCATATATTATATTAATGTCTTCAATAGGAAGTTTCTCGGCCAAATCTATTATTTGTAAATTTGGTTGATTTAAAGCTACTTTACGAGGTAAATAACCTATTCCACACCCATCTATAGTATAACTTAGCATCATTTCTGTTGTTTCTAGTTCCATAATTGGATTAGCATTAATTGTTTTTTTGTAAAATATTTCTTCAATTTTTTTACGTGTATTAGAAGTTTTTACCGGTAAAAGAAGTGGATAATTAGTTAAATCTTCTAAGCTTTTAACTTCAATTTTCAAATGTTTTGGATTATAAGCAAAGCAATATTCGTCATTTGTTAATTTAATTGTTTTTAAATCTTTATTTGGTTCTTCACCAACTATTATAAGCAAATCCAAAGTATGTTGAGTTAAAAGGTTAAATAAAGCCTTATTATTGTTGCTAGCCATTTTAATAATTATATTTGGATGTTCTTTCATAAATTTTTCAATTTTTTCTTTTAAATAATAAACACCTAAAGAAGAAGTAATTCCTATAGAAACTTTTCCTTGCATTAGTTCTTTAGTCTCTTGGAGTTGCTTTTCGCCAAGCATTAAAAAATTATAGGCTTTTTCTACATATCTTAGTAAAGTTTTAGCTTCGGGGGTTAATTCAATACCTCGATTGTTGCGATAAAAAAGGATGGTATTTAATTCATATTCAAGATTTTGAATATGTTTTGAGATTGCAGGCTGAGAAATATGTAAAACCTTCGAAGATTCAGAAAAACTTTTTGTTTTAGCAACAACATAAAAGACACGATATAGATTAAGGTTCAAATTAGTGCAAGGTAATGATGACATAGAAGCTCCCCCTTTTGTTGCCGTTTATTATAAAGACTATATTTTTTTTGTCAAGTTTTGATATAACTAATTAAAAAGCGACTATAATTTTTAGTTATAGTCGTTTAGGTTAAGAATTATTTTTTAACCATTCTGTAAATTCTTCTGCACTTAAAGCTCCTTCAGTAGCGGTTGCTACAGCACCATTTTTTATTGATAATAAAGTTGGTGTTGAAGTAAAGGCATAGTAGTTACGTAAACGATTTACTTCTTCGGTGCTCATATTAGTTATATTTAAACGGTAAGCAACTTGGTTTTGTTCTTTTAAAACATCATTAGCTATTGGTTCAAAAGTAACACAAAAGTAACAAGTTTCACTAGAAATTAAAGCCGTTATATTTTCTCCTTCAGCGATTTTAACTTCAAAATCATCAATAGATATATTTTCTATATTTGAATACTTTATTTGTTCATTTGTATCATTATTTGAGTTGTTATTTGAATTATTATTAGTTCCATCAACCGTTTCTATTTTATTGTAATTATCAGTGTTTAAAATGGTATTATTATCATTTTCTGTCTTATTATTTTTAGAGTAATTTATGCTGTAGATAATGCACCCAATAATTATGGTAATTATAGCGACACTTAAAATAATTATAATGTTACGATTTACGGGATTTCTTTTGACAACTTTGTCTTTCAAAATAATATTATCTTCGTTAAGTTTATTAACTACATCTTCAAGATTTTTTCTTTGGGAGCCATCAAAAATCATAGTTTTTTCAAGTTGTTCTGCATTTTCTTTAGCTATATCATCTATTTTTTCTTTTATCTCTTCTTTTTTTGGTTCCTTAGATTTTTTTGGTTCTAATTCCACTTTTGGTTTACTTTTCTTTTCTTCTTTTAAAGAAACTGGTTTAGTCTCAATCTTTTTTTCTAAAGAAGAAGTTTTTGTTTGAGAAAGTACTTTTTGAGCTTCTTCCGGTTGCGTTGCTGCTGATGTTTTTGAAAGTTTTTTTTCAGAATCTTTAGTTGCTACTTTAACTTTTACACTAGGATTTTTTTTTGTTTCCTGATTTTTTTTATGATGATTAGTAGCCACTTTTTTAGGAGATGTACTTTGAGATTTTAAATTAGCTCCACTATCTTTTTTGATATTTTTACTAACTTTAGTATTACTCTTTTTTGATACAGATTGTGTAGAATTCTTTTTTACTTGTGCTTTGGCAGTTTTGGCCTTGGGCTCTGATTTTTTACTTGATGTATTTTTAGTAGCTGTTTTTTTATTATTTATCTTACTATTTGTTTGATTTTTTTTCTTTTCTTCCATAGATTCACACCTTATCTTCAATATATAATATATTTTAGCATTTTTTTAACATTAAAAAAAGACCTTTTAGTCTTCTTTAATGATTTCAATAAATCTTATTGAATGAATTTTTTGTTCCTTTATTGGTTTGTCAGATGAATCCGTTTCAACATTAGCTATTTTGTCCACAACATCTAAACCGGCAAATACTTTACCAAATGAGGCATACTTACCATCTAGATAGGTTGAATCTTTTTGAACAATAAAGAATTGACTTGATGCTGAGTTCATAGTTTCTGATGTTTCAGGATTACTACCACGACGAGCCATAGAAAGGACTCCTCTAGTATGAGAAAGGCTATTTTTAACGCCATTTTCACTAAATTCGCCTTTTATATTTTCTTCTGATCCGCCAGTTCCATTTCCTTTTGGATCTCCTGTTTGAATCATAAAATCTTTAATAACACGATGAAATATTAATCCATCATAGAAATGATTTTTAACTAATGTTTTAAAATTTTTAATTGTTATAGGAGTGTCTTTATTGCTTAGAACAGCTAGAATAATATCACCATTATCCATTTGAATCTTTATACGATCAGTTTCTTCCTCAGTTTCTTTGAATTTGTAACCATCAATTGTTCCTTCTTTAATATCTTCTTGCACTATTTTTTCCTCACTTTCATTTTTTTCATTAGACTTTGTTTCTTTTTGTTTACAAGCTGTTAAAGAAACAAGACTTATAAATATTAAAAGAATAATCATTATTAATTTTCTTTTCATACTATCACCTTTATAATCATATCAAATTTTACTGGGCATTGAAAGTTTTATTTATTTTAGAAGTTATTTTTGGTATTTTTTAACATTGCAATACATTTTATATTTTTTTATAATTATATCAGAACTTTTGTTCGCACTATAAAGAGGCGGTTTTATGAATGATAATTTATATCCTAAGAGAAATATTTTAAGTATTGATTTAAAAAGTTTTTTTGCTTCATGTGAGTGTGTTGCTAGAGGCCTTGATCCATTTACTTACCCTTTAGTAGTAGCTAATCCTAAGCAAGGCAATGGTGCTATTACATTAGCTGTTACTCCTTTTTTAAAAAAACAAGGAGTAAAATCACGTGGACGACTTTATGAAATACCAAGTAATATAAAATATAAAATTGTTCAACCACGAATGAGTTATTACATTGAAATGAGTAAAAAAGTTATTTCTGTATACTTAGATTTTGTCGCTAAAGAAGACTTATATGTTTATTCTATTGATGAGTGTTTTTTAGATGTAACTCATTATTTAAAAATGTATGGTAAAACAGATTTAGAATTAGCAGAAATTATCTTAAATAAAATTACAGAAAAGACCGGTTTGACAGCGACTTGTGGAATTGGTCCTAATATTTTATTAGCTAAAGTAGCAATGGATATGGAAGCAAAAAGATACAAAAATGGAATAGCTAAATGGAATTATGAAGATGTGGAAAAAAAGTTATGGCCAGTAAAACCACTTAGTGAAATGTGGGGAATCGGACAGCGAATGGAAAAAAGACTGAATGCCTTAGGAATTTATACGATTGGTGAACTAGCTAATTATGATAATAATAAACTACGAAATAATTTTGGAATTATTGGTCAAGAATTATGGGAACACGCAAATGGAATTGATTTAAGTACTATTTCTTCTTTAAATAATGAAAAACCAATAGATAAATCATATTCTAATAGTCAAATATTATTTAAGGATTATAACAGAAATAATATTTTCATTATTATCAGAGAAACTGTTGATGTTGTTAGTAAAAGACTTAGAGCTAGCAATAGACAAGCTGCAGTAGTTGGGTTAGCTATTGGATATTCAAAGACGATAGGTGGTGGCTTTTATCACGTGATGAGTCTTGATGTTCCAACTGATTCTAGCAAAGAAATTTTGGCTATTTGTGAATTATTATTTAATAAGTTCTATAATGGAAGTCCAATTAGAAGAGTTGGAGTAAGTTTAGGTAAGCTAATTACAAAAGATAGTATTCAATTAAATCTTTTTGATGAATTAGAAAATGTTACTAAAGAATCTAATAAAGATAATACTATTGATTTAATTACTAATAAATTTGGTAAAAATAGTATTTTAAGAGCTTCTTCTTTGTTGAATGATTCAACAATTAAAGAAAGAAATAAAAAGATTGGAGGTCATAATGCAGAATGACAAAAAGAGAATATGTAAAATGGCAACCATTTAATGCCTTAATACCTGGTAGTAAAATGGTTAATGATGTTTTAAAAGAAAAAAGTAAAGTTAGAAAACCTTCTTTATCTGAAGATCAAATTATTGATTTAGAAAATCATTTATTAGAAGCTTATTATAATCAAGATGTAATAAAGATTAAATTTTATCGAAATGGGAGGTATTATTTAAAGCAAGGTCAGATAAGTAAAATAGATAAAATTAATAAAATTATTGTCTTAGGGGATGCTTATCAAATATTTTTTAAACAAATTATCAATTTTTGTTAAAAAATGCTTGCCACAGGCCGAAATATATGGTATTATGAGATTGTTCTTGGGGAATTAGCTCAGCTGGCTAGAGCACCTGCCCTGCACGCAGGGGGTCGCGGGTTCGAATCCCACATTCTCCACCAATGAACAATTTACTCCGAATTTCCGGGGTTTTTTTATTGATAAAAATATTAAGTAGATATTATAGTTGATTTTTTGTTAAATAATATTATAATAAAAAATTAAGTAAATTAAATTTAGCAAGGAGAAAAAATGAAACAAGTAGATTACGAAAAAAATTTAAAAAATTTAAAAAATAACATTTCGGGAATGAAACAAGGTGGTTTTAATCAAATATTCTTAATTTCTTTTTATAGTTTAAATTCATATTTTAAATCTATAATAGCTTTTGGAAGAAAGCACCCTATTACTAAGGATAACTTAAATATAATTAAAGAAGTGTATCAAATATTTTTGAAAGAAAGAAAATTATTAAATTTTATTTTAAAAAATATTGGAACAATTGATATTAATGAAGCGGCAAATGCAGTTTATATGCTAGATGAATTAAATGATGAGACTATAATGTATTATTATGATGTAATCGAAAATATAGAAGACGCATGTGATATTAAAGACGAGCGTCGCGGAAAGAGAAAAAAAAGTGATACACCTACTCTTTTAGAAACTAATGTTTATACAAATGAAGTTATTGCTCTTGCAGAAAATGATAAGAGTTTACGTAAGTTTTTAAACTTTGATGAAAAATTTTGGGAGTTAGCAAATACTAGAATAATAATTAAAGAAGATAATCAAGAAGGACTAGAAAATGTTTACTATGCTAAAGCAATTTTAGACGAAAATGATTTTGTAGAGGATTTTAGAATAATTATTCCAAAAGTGGTAAATTTAAATACAGCTTTAATCGCTATTAAAGTTTATAAAGAAGCTTATAGCATTTATAAAAATATTGGCAAATTATATGAGCCATTTAGTGATGATGAAGCATTTGAAACACAAAGAGAATTTGAAGAAGAATATTTATTAAAAAAAGCTATTAAGAGATTGTAAATTTACTTTTATACCATAATTATTATGGTATTTTTTTGTGCATAATAATTTGTAAAAGCAAGTGCAATACTTGTTTTTTATAAATTATCACATTAAAAAAAGGAATTTGTTCAATTCCTTTTTTATTACTAACTTAATTGTTCAGCTAATTCATTTTCAACTGATGATTCATTTGGAGATTCCATTGCAGCAACTTCTTCTTTAATTTCTTCATCATCAATGAATTGTTCTTCTAAGAATTCACTTGGCTCATCACTCATAAATTCTTTTTCCAACATCATTTCAATATTACTATATTGTTTTGCTCCTGTACCAGCTGGAATTAGTTTACCAATGATAACGTTTTCTTTTAAGCCACGTAATTCATCAGTTTTACCTTTAATAGCAGCTTCTGTTAAAACTCTAGTAGTTTCTTGGAATGATGCAGCAGATAACCATGAATCTGTTTCTAATGAGCTCTTAGTTATACCCAACATGATTGGACGACCTGTAGCAGGTACTCCACCTTTTAAGATAACTGGTTTATTAGCTTCATTAAAGTCATGTAATGATACAGATAGACCTTCAACAAGATCAGTATCTCCACCATCAACGATTTTCATCTTAGAAATCATACGACGGACAATTACTTCGATATGTTTATCTGAAATATCAACACCTTGTGATTTATAAACCTTTTGAATTTCTTTAAGAATATAGCTTTCAGCAGTTATTGGATCTGTTACAGCAAGTAATTCTTTTGGACTTACTGATCCTTCAGTTAATTGTTCACCGGCTACAACTTCTTGACCAATTTCTACACGAACTTTAGCATTATATAATGTAGTATGTTCACGAGACTCAACGTCATTTTCAACAACGATTTTATGTTTTCCATTAGAAGCTTCAATACTTACAACTTTACCTGAAATTTCAGCAATTGTTGCTTTAGCTTTTGGATTACGAGCTTCAAATAATTCTTCAACACGTGGAAGACCTTGTGTAATATCGGCATCTCCACCATGAGCAACGCCACCAGAGTGGAATGTACGCATTGTTAATTGGGTACCTGGTTCACCAATTGATTGAGCAGCCATAACACCAACAGCTTCACCTGTTTCAACAAGGTTACCAGTTGCTAAGTTACGTCCATAACATTTTTGGCAAACACCATATTGACTCTTACATGTTAAAGCACTTCTAATTTCAACTTTTTTAATACCTGCATTAACAATTTTCTTTGCTATATTTTCATTAATCATTTCATTACGATCAATAATTAATTCTTTTGTTTCTGGATTAATAACTTTAGTTGCAGTGAAACGACCAATTAAACGATCTTCCAATGGTTCAACAATAGTTCCACTCTTTTCATCTACAAAGTCACTAACTTCGATTCCAGAAATAGCACCGCAGTCAGCTTCTTTAACAATAATATCTTGAGCAACATCAACCAAACGACGAGTCATATATCCTGAATCGGCAGTACGAAGAGCTGTATCGGCAGATCCTTTACGAGCACCGTGAGTACTTAAGAAGAATTCAGATACGTTTAATCCTTCAATGAAGTTAGATTTGATTGGAATTTCTACTGGTTGACCATTTGGTTTAGCCATACATCCACGCATACCAGCAAGTTGAGTAAAGTTTCCTGCGTTACCACGAGCTCCAGAGTTCATCATCATGAAAATTGGATTTTTGTGATCACCACTTGAAATTTCTTTCAATTCAGCTTCAACGTCATCTTTAGTATTATTCCATACTTGGATTACGTTAGAATATCTTTCTTCTTCAGTAATTAAACCTCTTTGGTATTGTTTGTTTATTTTGTCAACTTTAGCTTGACCTTCAGCAATTTTTTCATCTTTATCTTTAGCTTTTATTATATCAAATGCTGAAACTGTAATACCAGCAATTGTTGAATATTTAAAACCTAAGTCTTTCATTGCGTCCAAAACAGCTGATGTTTCAGTAGTCTTGTAACGTTTAAAGATTTGAGCAATTATTTGTGATAAATTTTTCTTTACAAATGGATCAACTGGTTTCATTTTAGCTATTTCAGCTTTAATATCAGTACCCATACTCAAGAAGAACTTGCTTGGTGTAATATTTTCAATGTTTTCTTTACTTGCTTCATTAATATAAGGGAATGAATCAGGTAAAATTTCATTAAAGATTAACTTACCAGCAGTTGTAACTAAATATTTATCTTTTTGTTCATCTGTAAATAATTTATATTTAAATGATTTAACAGGGATAACAATTCTTGTATGTAGAGTTATTTCTCTTCTTTCATAAGCCATTATAGCTTCATTTGAATTTTTATATGCTTTTCCTTCGTTTTCTTCACCAGGTTCTTCAATAGATAAGTAGTAGTTTCCTAATACCATATCTTGAGATGGTGTAACGATTGGTTTTCCTGATTTTGGATCAAGAATATTTTGAGCACCAAGCATTAATAAACGAGCTTCAGCTTTGGCTTCTTCAGATAGTGGAACGTGAACAGCCATTTGGTCACCATCGAAGTCAGCATTAAATCCAGTACAAACTAATGGATGCAAACGAATTGCTTTACCACCAACTAGTTTTGGTTCAAATGCTTGAATACCTAAACGGTGAAGTGTTGGAGCACGGTTTAACATTACTGGATGTTCTGTAATTGCATCCTCCACTACGTCCCAAACACATTCATCACGACTTTCGATTAATTTTTTAGCTCCTTTAATGTTATGAGCCAAGCCTCTTTCAACTAAACCATGAATTACGTGTGGTTTAAATAGCTCTAAGGCCATTTCTTTTGGAATTCCACATTGATACATTTTTAAGTTTGGTCCAACGCAAATAACTGAACGACCAGAGTAATCAACACGTTTTCCTAATAAGTTTTGACGGAAACGTCCTTGTTTACCTTTTAACATACTTGATAATGATTTTAACGGACGATTTCCAGCAGCAGTAATACTTCTTCCACGACGACCATTATCAAATAATGAGTCAACAGCTTCTTGAAGCATACGTTTTTCATTTTGAACAATTATTGTTGGCGCACCAAGCTCTAATAATTTTTTCAAACGATTGTTACGATTGATAATACGACGATATAAGTCATTTAAGTCAGATGTAGCAAATCTGCCACCATCCAGTTGAATCATTGGTCTTAAATCTGGTGGAATTACTGGTAATGCTTCTAGAATCATCCATTCTGGTTTATTACCAGATTCATCAAAAGCAACTAAGCAATCTAATCTTTTTACTAGTCTAATACGTTTTTGACCAGTACAATTTTCTAATTCTTCTCTTAAGTCTTCAACTTCTTTATGAACGTCAACTTCTTGAAGTAATTCTTTTATTGCTTCAGCACCCATACCTACTTTAAATGTATTGCCATATTTTTCATAATAAGCACGATATTCTTTGTCTGATAAAGTTTGTTTTTTCTCTAAAGGAGCTTGTCCTGGATCTATTACAACATAACTTACGAAATATAAAACTTCTTCCAAATCTCTTGGAGACATGTCTAGAACTAGGCCCATTTTTGATGGAACACCTTTAAAGAACCAAATGTGTGAACATGGAGAAGCTAGTTCAATATGTCCCATACGTTCACGGCGTACTTTAGAACTAGTAACTTCTACTCCACATTTATCACATATAACATTTTTATATCTTAATCTTTTATATTTACCACAAGAACATTCAAAATCTTTTGATGGACCAAAGATTTTTTCACAGAATAGTCCATCACGTTCTGGTTTTAATGTACGATAGTTAATAGTCTCTGGTTTTTTTACTTCACCATAAGACCAACTTCTTATTTTTTCAGGAGATGCAATTCCTATTTTGATACCTTTAAAGCTATTAGCATCTATCATAGTTCTTCACCATCCTCTTCTTCTATATCAATATTTTCACCTGGAAATTCAATATTATCTAAATCGTCTTCATATTCATCTTCTTCGACTTCTTCTTCGTAATTTTCAGGTTCTGAAGGAACTTCTTCAATTAATGTTTGATCTATTTCATTAATTGAAACACTTTCTTCCTCTTCTTCATCTTTTTCTAAATCTTGAATATCTACAAGTTCGTCATCTTGATTTAGAATTTGAATATCTAAGCCTAATGCTTGGAATTCTTTTAATAATACACGGAAACTTTCTGGAACACCAGCTTGGTTTACAATCTTACCTTTAACAAGAGATTCATAAACTTTAACACGACCAACAACATCATCTGATTTAACAGTCAAGATTTCTTGTAGAACATGAGCTGCACCATATGCATATAATGCCCAAACTTCCATTTCTCCAAATCTTTGACCTCCAAATTGAGCTTTACCTCCTAATGGTTGTTGAGTTACTAATGAGTAAGGTCCAGTTGAACGAGCATGTAATTTATCATCAACCATGTGGTGTAATTTGATCATATACATGACACCAACAGATACACGATTTTCAAATGGTTCACCAGTACGTCCATTGTAAAGAATTGTTTTACCATCTGGATCCATACCAGCTTCTTTCATTTCTTCTTGTAAGTCTTCCATAGTAGCGCCATCAAAGACTGGAGTTGCATAATGAACACCTAGTTTTTTACCAGCCATACCTAAATGTAACTCTAGGATTTGACCAATGTTCATACGTGATGGGACACCTTGTGGATTTAATACGATATCAACAGGAGTTCCATTTGGTAAATAAGGCATATCCTCTTCTGGAAGAATTAATGAAATAACACCTTTATTTCCGTGACGTCCAGACATTTTGTCACCAACTTGGATTTTACGTTTTTGAATAATGTATACACGAATAACTTTTGAAACACCTGCAGGAAGTTCATCAGAATTTTCTTTAGTATAAACTTTTACATCATGAACAATTCCACCTGCTCCGTGGTCTACTTTTAATGATGTATCACGGACTTCTCTTGTTTTTTCACCAAAGATAGCATGTAATAATTTTTCTTCACTAGTTAATTCTTGAACACCTTTTGGTGTAACTTTTCCAACTAAGATATCACCATCTTTTACTTCAGTACCGATTCTTACGATACCATTTGCATCAAGATTTTTACGAGCTTCTTCACCAACATTTGGAATATCTCTCGTAATTTCTTCTGGTCCTAATTTAGTATCACGACAATCAATATCATAGTGTTCAATATGTAATGATGTATAAACATCTTCTTTAACTAGTCTTTCGTTTAAAACAACAGCATCTTCATAGTTATATCCATTGCAAGTCATGAAAGCAATTGTCATATTTTTACCTAAAGCCAATTCGCCACGATCAGTTGAAGGTCCATCGGCAATAACTTCGCCAACGTGTACTTTGTCACCTTTTTTAACTAATGGGTGATGATTTACGTTAGATGCGTCATTACTTCTTTCAAAGTTAGCTAAATAATATGTATCAGTAGCTTTAGCATTTTTTACAATTATTTTTTTACCATCAGCGTATTCTACAACACCATCAGCTTTACAAATAATAGTTGACCCTGAATCACGTGCAGCTATATATTCCATACCAGTTCCAACAATTGGAGCTTCAGTTGTTAATAGTGGAACAGCTTGACGCTGCATGTTGGCACCCATCAAAGCACGAGTTGCATCATCATGTTCTAGGAATGGAATACAACTAGTTGTAATAGATACAATTTGGTTTGGTGCGACGTCAACAAAGTTAACTTTTTCTTTTTCAATCATTACAGTATCGCCATTTAAACGAGCAATAACTTTGTCATCAACAATTTTGTTGTCATCATCTATATTTAAAGTTGCTTGAGAAATATAGTAATCTGCTTCTTCATCAGCAGTTAAGTATACGATTTCATCAGTTAATTTTGTATCAACAACTTTACGATAAGGAGTCATAATGAAACCATATTCGTTAATCTTAGCGTAAGATGCTAAAGATGTAATAAGTCCAATGTTTTGTCCTTCTGGAGATTCAATTGGGCAAATACGACCATAGTGACTCGGATTAACGTCACGTACTTCCATTCCAGCACGTTCACGAGATAATCCTCCAGGTCCTAAGCAAGATAAACGACGTTTGTCTGTCAATTCAGCTATTGGATTAATTTGATCCATGAATTTTGATAACTGAGAACTACCAAAGAATTCTTTTAAGCAAGCTGTTACTGGACGAATGTTGATAAGTGTTTTTGGTGTTACAGCATCAAGTTCTTGAGTGGTCATTCTTTCTCTAATTACTCTTTCCATACGAGACATACCAACACGGAATTGAGTTTGAATTAGTTCACCGACTTGACGAACACGTCTGTTTCCTAAATGGTCGATTTCATCATCATTACCAATTCCATATTGTAAATTTAAATAGTATGAAATTGAAGCATAGATATCAGAGATTGTTAGACGACGAGAATCAATTGTTTGATCATTACCAATAACTTTATGAATCTTAGTTTCATCATCTTTATCATAAACAAGAACTTCTTGAACTTTGTTATATTCATCTAATTCTTCGTTTATTCTAACTTCTTTTACTCCATAACCATTTTCAAATAATGGACGAATTTGTTCTAAGATAGCTTTTGTTATAATAGTTCCTTCTGGAACAATAATTTCTTGACCATCTTTAATGTCTTGAGCTATTTTTTGGCCTAATAATCTATCTAAGACATTTAGTTTCTTATTAAATTTGTAACGACCAACTTTTTGTAAGTCATAACGGAATTTATCAAAAAAACGTGTGATTAATTGGTTTTTAGCTGAATCTAAAGTAGCAGGTTCTCCTGGTCTTAATTTTTCATAAATTTCAATTAAAGCTTCATCAGTATTTTTAGTGCTATCTTTTTCTAATGTGTTTAAAAGATATTGTTCTTCACCAAAAGTCTCTAGAATTTCTTCGTTTGAAGATAATCCTAAAGCTCTTAAGAAAGCAGTAATTGTAACCTTACGAGTTCTGTCAATTCTTACGTAGTAGATGTCTCGAGCATCTAATTCATATTCCAACCAAGTTCCTTTATTTGGAATAATTTCACCAGATACTATTTTACGACCATTTTTATCTATTTCTTTTTTGAAATAAACAGATGGGCTTCTTACAAGTTGAGAAACAATTACACGTTCAGCTCCATTTATGATAAATGTTCCAGCTTCAGTCATTAAAGGTAAATCTCCCAAGAAAATTTCTTGTTCTTTTACTTCACCTGTTTCATGAATAAAAACACGTGCTTGTACTTTTAATGGTGCAGCATAGTTTACCATACGTTCTTTTGCTTCTTTAACTGAGTATCTTGGTTCTTCAAAGTAATAATCTCCTAATTCTAAAGAGATATTACCAGTGAAACTTTCTACAGGAAATAAATCTTCAAATACTTCTTTTATTCCCTCTTCTAGAAATCTTTGATATGATTTCTTTTGAATTTCTAATAAATCTGTCAATGCTAAGGTGTTTTTGATTTTAGAGAATGTTCTTCTTTCTCTGTGGTCACCAAATTTTTCTACTTTGTATGCCATTTGTGTTTCACCCCTATACCTATTTTTTAGTGTTGTTTCGAAGAAAAAACAATACGTCACCAATTTATAATTCTATATGATGTAAAGTTTCTTGTCAACGTTTTTTGGCCTTTATTATATAAAAGCCTTTATTTTTTGTGACTATTTCGCAATCATAGGAAATATCAAGATGTTCCTTGGTACTTTTGGCACCTTGATTTTTCCTGATTACACACCATAATTCTCCATCGTCACTTAAGTATTTTTGAGCATCATCTAGTATTTTATATACTACGCTCTTACCCGCTCGAATTGGAGGATTAGTAATTATTAAATCAAACTTTCCATCAATATTTTCGTAAACATCGCTATTAACAATTTGAACACTAGCTTTATTTAATTGAGCATTTTTTTGAGCTAAGTGAAGAGCTCGGTTATTAACATCACACATTGTAACTTCATACCCCAGGATTTTAGCAATTGATATTCCGATAAGGCCGTAGCCACAGCCAACATCTAAAGCTTTTTTCGTATCAGGATCATTTATTTTTTTAAAAGTAAATAAAGTATCTAATAATAGATTACTTCCATAATCTATTTTATCTTTTGAAAAAACACCATTATCACTATAGAAGGTAAATTCATGGCCCCTATTTTTATAGATAATAGTTCGTAACTCGCTTTTTAAATTGGGATTGTTAGTAAAATAATGTTCCAAAAAATCACCATATTTCTTTTTTTCGACAATAATATGAATATATTATATTTAATTTTATTGGTAAAGTCAATAAAAGTAGCATTATTTTAATGCAAAGTACAAAAAAAAGCAATAAAAACTTTTGCATTTTTACTTTTTCTTTACTATTAGGAAGCAATTTGTAAATTTTATAAAAAAACTAAGATAATAATAAAAATTATCTTAGTTCTAAGCAAACGGATTTGTATTATTAATTGCATTAATATAGTTATTAACTTTACCAGTCCATGAATCACTTGGGTTTCCAGCATGACCACTAACATAAATTGATGATAAGGCATATGAAGACGCTGGATTTGAAACGTCTATTTGATATGTTTCGCCCATATTGTTTAAAGAAACGACAAAACCAATGACGCCAGCTTCCAAAGTTGGATATTGTAACCAACCAGCATATCCTCTTTGACCACCAATATTATTACTTATAGTAAATAAACCACTTGTCATACGTCCGCTTTCTTCATAAACAATTGCTAAAGCTAGTGTTTTATCAACATTATAAAGTTCACACATTTTAGCTAAAAATTGTTCAAAGGTTAATCCATTGTCTAACAAAATATGACCAGCGTCATTATATCTTCTTGTATTACTTACTTCTTCATTAGCACGAATTTCAGGAATTGAGTAACCGAACTTTTCAGGATAACGATATAATTCTCTGATAAATTCAACAATTCCAGCTTCTGCATTAGCATAAGGGCCAAATGAGTAACGAAGATTATCTGGAGCAATAATAAAAGTTTGTTTGTACAATTCATCATCGTAATTATTAGTTAAAGTATGAGCTATTTCAACAACCTTAGCAATGTTTAATTTAAATTTAGTGGCATAGAAAATTATGGTATTGTCGAGTTTACGTTTAGATATATTTTTAGAAAGGTCAGTTACAAAATTGTTTTGACTTAAAAATCCAGGATTATTATCATCTTCATTTATAATATTTTCATTTTTTACCTCAGGTGTTGTTACAACACGAGCTAATGTATTGCTTTTATTTAAAATGGCAACAACAGTAAAAACAGATATTAATAGTGCTATTGGAATACTCACTACTACCCATTTACGTAGTTTCCGTTTAGTTTTCTTTTGTTCTTGCATACAAAATTCTCCTTTGTATGATTTAATTTTACTTTATATTTTATTTTAAGTCAAACAACAAAAAAATATACGTCTTTTTAGGTGTTAATTAACACTTTTTTTGACGTACATTTTTTTGCTTTTATAATAAGTTTATTTTTTATAGAAAATATTATTCAAATTCTTTAGTAAAGTTGCCATTTTTGAAAATAGTAATTTCTTGACCATCTTTAGTTATTCCAGTAATATTTAAATCTTTAGTTCCAATCATGAAATCAACATGGCTATCACATTGATTTAATTTATTTTTTAAAAGTTCATCTTTACTTAATCTTGTCCCATTCTTAATACATTCTGGAAAAGAAGCACCAAGAGCTAAATGGCAAGCGGCATTTTCATCATAAAGAGTTTCTAAAAAAGTAATGTTAGATTGTGAAATTGGTGAATTGTAAGGAACAAGGGCTACTTCACCTAAATAATTGGCATTAGGACAAATTTTTATTAATTCTTTCAAGGTCTCTTCACCTTCTTCGGCCTCAACCTTGATAGCTGCGCCTTTAGAAAAAGTAATATTAAAATTTTTAATTAAGACATCTTGATAAGCAAGAGGTTTAGAACTATAAACAATGCCTTCAGCACCAGTATAATCAGGAGATGTAAAAACTTCTTCTGTTGGGAAATTAACTAAAACATCTTTGTTATTCTGTAAATGTTCTGAACCAGAAGCCCAGATATGGTTAATTGGCAAATCAATTTTAAAGTCAGTTCCATTAGAACTTTGGTATTTTAAAGTTTTGAATTGATATGAATTTAATTTTTGAGCTCTTTTATGAAGTAAAGCAATTTTTTGTTGCCACAGTTTTTCAACATTATCATTGGTAATACTGCATATTTCAAAAATATGATGCCATAATTCTCCGACTGGATCTTTTGAGGTTGGGAATAGTTCTTGAGCCCAAAGTTTAGTAGGAGCAACGGCAATGCACCAAGCTAAAGCTGATTTATCTCGTAAAGCGTTAAATTCTTGACGACTTTGATAAGAAAAATTAGTTAGTTCACTCATTTTTTTAGGATCAATATCTTTCATCAAACCAGGAGTTTCAGAAGCTAGCATTAGAAAAGCAGCATTTTTCTTAGCATAAACATCCCATATACTTTTATCCCAAAAAGACATTTTCTTAAGATCAGCTACATTTAGATTTTTTAAAGCCGAATGTTTTAAATAAGGATCAGCTAAATCGTAGTATATATCAGTTATACCTTGTTCATATGCCACTTCACCTATTATTCTTACAAACTCATAACATTCTACATTAGCACTTATAAAAAGTGGTTGATTTTTGTCAATTTTTAAACATGTATTCAATAATACTTTTGCATATTTTTGCATTAATTCATTCATTTTTAACACCTCGCTTATTATTATACCATTATTAGTTAGCTTTATTACGAAAGATATTTTTAAAAAGAAAAAAACTCAAGAGATAAACTTGAGCAATATTAATTATTAAATAGTATCAACTTCTTATATATTTTTACATAAATTTACTTTTGATAGTACTAATATTTCTTTTTAATTTTAATTTAAAAGATTCTTTTTTAAAATCAAGGATTTCAGCTTTTCGTTCTTCAAATTCAATAGTTTTATTAAGAGTTATTACTAAAGTTTTATGATCTTCACTTAAGTAATAATCTAAATTCATTTTTGTAAGATAATCACCATTTTCTTGAAGCATAACAGATTTAAAAGCAACTATTTCAGTAACCAAACGTTTTGGCACTTCCCCAAATTTTGTAAATGGTAAACCACTTTTTTTAGTTACAAAGACTTCTTCAGGATTTAATCCATGTTTAATAATATATTTATCAGATGAAACTGGGAAATCAAGAGCTATATTATTAGGAACACTTGGAAATGGAATTGATTCTTCAAGTAATTTATATCCTAAAATTTCATTTAAACAACCAATTATGTAAGTATTTCTTTTAGCTTTATTTAATAGATTTTTAGCTTTTTCATGGCTTAAAGTTTCTTTAGCATCATCTTTTATAAATAGTGTTTCTGTTTCTAATTTTTCAATAATAGCATTTAATTCTGGAATGCTTAAAGCATATAATTGGGCAAAATCAACAATCCAATCTGTTTCATTTATCTTTTTGATATCTTTTTGATTAGTAAGACGAATAAAAGTTTTATTACGAAGTGTATTTTTAAATAAAGCATCTTCGTATTTTTCAGCAGTTCTAAGTATCGGATTTTCAGAAAAAGGTATTTGTTCTTCTAAATCACTACTAAATTCATAACCTCTTTTTAAACATTCATTAATATCTCTTTTTTGTACATAGACTACTTCTTGACCATCTTCAATATTTCTTAATTTCATGGAAAAATCCCCCTTTAAAACAACGTTATTATAGCATAAAATTTTGGAATGTAAAATTTTACTGTTCAATCAAAATAAAGGTTTAAAAAAAGACAAATACTTTATTTTTGATTGTATTCATCTAAGAAAGAAGATTTTTGACCATCTTTGTGCCAACCTAAAATACAATTCATGTTAACATTGGAAAACGCACGGAAGATGTTTTTGTCAATTTCTGGATTAGTTTGCTTTAATTTTTTTATTAATTCTTTAATCTCTTTTCTTTTACTTGTTCCATCATTTATTAAAGAACAGCCTTCAGTAAAACGGCAAGCACAATTAATGAAAGTTAATTCATTATACTTACGCCACGAAATAATGGCATCTTCTTTTACTAAGTATAAAGGTCTTATTAATTCTAATCCTTCAAAATTATCACTATGTAGCTTAGGAAGCATCGTTTTTATTTCAGAAGCATAAAACATTGATAGTAAAGATGTTTCAATAACATCGTCAAAATGATGGCCCAAAGCAATTTTATTGCAACCTAACTCTTGAGCTTTATTATAAAGATAACCTCGACGCATTCTTGCGCATAAATAACATGGACTTTTTGAGTCGATGGTTGAAACGACATCAAAAATATCCGTATTAAACATTTCAATAGGAATATTTAAAGTTTTAGCATTATCAATAATAAATTGACGATTGTATTCATTATATCCCGGATCCATAACTACGTAATGAAGAGTAAATTTAACTTTACCATGTCTTTGTAATTCTTGGAGGCATTTAGCAAGTAAAAAAGAATCTTTACCACCACTAATGCAAACCATAATGTTATCATTTTCCGAAACTAATTCGTAGTCAGTAACTGCTCGCATAAATTTTGACCAGATATCTTTGCGGTATTTAGTTATGATACTTCGTTCAATTTTTTCATAATTTTCCATTACGCAACCTCCTTATATATTTGGGCAAATTGTTTTAAGAATTCATCTACTTCTTTCTGTGTTGTTAGATGAGACAAACTAATTCTGATAGACGTTGTAGCTAAGTTTTTATTTTTAGTTAAAGCATAAACTAGTTTAGATGGTGAATTTAAAGGACAACAACTTGTTTTACTAGAAATCATAATATGACGTTCATTAAAAAGACTAACAATTAAGTCAGATTTTACTCCACTAAGGCTCATATTAATAATCGATGGGATACTTTTTTCAGTATTATTAATAGTTACTTTGGGATACTCTTTTAAGTTAGTAATTATTTGATTGTAGTATTTCTTTATGATTGCATTTCGTTCATCTAAATTAATAATAGATTTTTCTAGAGCAACTGCAGTGGCAGCAATAAGATTAGTTGAAGGAGTCCCACTGCGATAGATAGTAGTACTTTTACCACCTAAAATCAAAGGAGATAAGCTAACATTTTGCTTTTTCACTAAAATAGATACACCATTTAAACCATAAAATTTATGTGGTGCTATCGTAATAAGATCACAGTTACGATAGTCGATAGTTACTTTGCCGATACTTTGGGACGCATCAGTATGAAAAACAATATTTTCATATTGTTTAAGTAATTCGCCGATTTGTTCTATTGGTTGAACTAAACCAAGTTCTGAATCGACAGAACAGACACTTACTAAAATAGTATCAGGACGAATCATTTGTTTTAAACAAGAAATATCAATAGTACCTTCTTTTGTAACCGGAATTAATTCAATTTCAAAACCATTTTCTTGTAAAGCTGTACATGAGGAAATAATGGAATTGTGTTCAAGTGAACTTACTAAAATATGTTTACCTCTATTTTTGTATCTTAAAGCTGTTCCACGAATGGCTAAATTATTGGATTCAGTAGCTCCACTCGTATAAATTATTTCATCAGAGTTAACGTGAAGAAGCGAAGCTATCTTAGAAGTTGCTTCGTTAATCTTGTTGAGAGCTTGATGACCTAATTCATGGTTTGAATTAGGATTTGCATAATTTTCTTTAGTCACTTTTAGAAACTCATTTAAAACCTCTTCATCAACCGGTGTTGATGCGGCATAATCTAAATATATCATATTACTCACTTACGCTTTCGGACCTTGCCAATTAGTAAATTTGGCTTTTAAATTTTGAAGTTGTTTAGTTCCAACGGTTATCGTAGTTTTATCTTCTTTCTTATTTTCTATCCCAATAGGATTACAGCCACCAGCGACTAGATTATCTAAATCATCAATAGCAAAAGTATTACCACAATTTTGACATTGAATTTTGTTACCAACTTGAACAAAGTAAGCATATGGTGAACCACCACAACTTTGACAAGTATTAACAACGACTTTAACTTTACCTTCTGAATCTTTAACGGCTAAAAGACCTATAGTAGTACCTTCATATTCATAACTAATATAAGTAACATCTTCTGTAATGTCATTTTTATTAATAACAATATTATTATTTTTATCAAGAGTTGCTTTAACTACTTTACCTGTAACTTTCTTTAAGTTAGCTGGGGCTGATGATTGGTTGGTACTTGTAAGTTTAGTATTTTTTTGTTCTTGGTTATCGCACCCAGTTAAAAGTAGAAAAAAGCTTATTAAAGCAAATAATAAATAAACTCCTCTTTTCATTTTAAACTTCCTCTATTTTTATTACTTTATAATCTAATTTACTAATTTCTTTTTTAATTAAAGATTCGTCAACAGAATCACTATAAGTTATTAAAGCATATTTTGCTTTTAAATCAACTTTTACCTTTGTAATATTAGGAATACTTTGCAAAGTGGCTGTTACTTTTTTAGCACAATGTTCACACATCATTCCTTCAATATAAATTTTTTTCTTATTTTTTTTATTAAACATTTTTATCTTCCTTCCATTTTTTTAATCTAAGAGCATTTAAAATAACTGTTGTACTTGATAGAGTCATGGCTAAACCAGCTACCATTGGATTCATTGTAATGTTAAGCGGTTCTAAGAAGCCAATTGCTAATGGTATCATACAAACATTATAGAAAAAGGCCCAAAATAAGTTTTCTTTAATATTAAGTAAGGTTTTTTTACTGATATCAAATAAGTTGTAAATACTTTGAAGATTATTATTCATAAGAATTATATCAGCCGAATCACCAGCAATATCAGTTCCAGAATTTAGACTTACACCAATAGATGCTAAAGATAAGCTTGGGGCATCATTAATTCCGTCTCCTACCATCATAACTTGTTTACCATCAGCCAACAATTTTTTCAAGGTGCTAGCTTTTTCTTTAGGAGTAACATTAGCTATGACTTTTTTAATTCCTATGTTCTCAGCTACTATAGTTGCTGTTTTTTCATTGTCACCAGTCAACATAATAATTTCTTTATGAAGACCTTGAAGCTTTTTGATAACTTTCTTTGTATTATCTCTTAAATTATCTTTGACTCCGATAAGAGCAATAATTTGTTTATTTTCAATGACGTAAACAATACTGTTCCCTTTTTTAGATAATTCTTCTTCAGCTTCTAAATAGTTATTTTTTATTTTTAATTTAGCTAATATTTTATTGTTACCAACAAAGTATTCATGTTTATTTATTTTTCCACATATTCCAAGACCGGGAATATTTTTAAAATCAGTTACGACTTTAGAAACATCCTTAAGATTTGTTTGATCATTTATAAAAGCATTAGCAATAGGATGAGAAGAAAGAGCTTCTAAAGATGTTACTATTTTTAATAGTTCTTGATCTTTGTATGAAGAATAGTTATTTATTTTTGAAACGCTTAATTTACCATTAGTTAAGGTGCCAGTTTTATCAAAGACAATAGTGTCTATTTTAGAAACATTTTCTAAGGTGGCACTTTTTTTTACTAAAAGACCATGTTTAGCACAAATACCTTCACTAACAACGAGTGCTAATGGTGTTGCCAAGCCTAGAGCACATGGACAGGCACAAACTAAGACGGTTACAAAGTGGACTAAAGAGGCACTCATACCATGGCCTAATAAAAGATGACCTACAAGAGTACAAATGGCAATTAAAATAATTGTCGGGACAAAAATACCACTTACTTTATCCGCAACTTGAGCAATGGGAGCTTTCGTATTGGTAGCTTCAACAACTAAGCGAACTATTTCAGAGATGGTGGAATCTTTACCAATGTGTTCAGCTTGATACTTGACCGTTCCATCAATATTAATAGAACCAGCGACAACCTTCGAATTTAAATTTTTTTTAACAGGAAGAGATTCCCCACTTATAAAAGATTCATCAACATGAGTTTGACCATCAATTATTTGACCATCAACAGCAAATTTCATTCCTGGTTTAACTAAAAGAACATCACCCTTCTTTATTTCATCAAGCGATACTTCAACCGGTTCATTTTCAATAAGCTTTAAAGCTTTATTAGGCGTAATGGTTACTAAACCTTTTATAGCTTCCTTAGTTTTTTCTTTACTAATATTATCAATATATCGACCTAATTTAATTAGATAAATGATAATACAGACGCTTTCAAAATAAAGATTTTCCACATACATTGTTGACCCATTAATAATTTTAAACATATTAATAGTACTATAAATAAAACTTGATAAAACACCTAAAGTAACAAGGGTATCCATGTTAGGCGATTTATATTTAATATTCTTAAGGCCACTATAGATAATATCGCGACCAAAGAACATAAAATATAGACTAAAAAGACAAAGAATTACCGAATAGTTAATGGGATGTTTTAACATGTGAAGAAAAGGAATGACGGGTAAATGAACCATATGGGACATTGAAATATATAAAACAAAGAAAGCTAAAAGACCATTGAAAATTAATGAAGGAAGTTTATTTTTTTCTTTGATTGCAACATTTTCATCATATTCTCCTAGGGATATAAAACCGGCTTCTTTGACATAGCGATTAAGATCATTAATGGTTAACGAATCTTCATAAGTAATACTAGCAGTGGCCATAACCAAATTAACTAAGGCATCTTCAATTCCTTTTTGCTTTAAGAGATACTTTTCTAAACCTGATGAACAAGCACTACATGTCATACCATCAATTTTTAAAATTATTTTTTTCATATTTTCCTCCTTTTATATTTTTTTATTTATTTTTAAAATATGATTTATCATCAATTACTTTAATAGTATTTTTAATCATATTCATCCAACAATTCATACTATAATCCCCTACTTTATCTGGTGTAAATTCAATTATATTTTCACCAGCAACAAGTCTTTTTTTGATATTGTATTCATTTATTTGGATGGTATCATTACAACCGGTAAGATATTTCTTATCAACATCAATTACTAGTTTTACTTTAAGCCCTCTTTGAACAATGATATCACCATAATTATTATAACTTAAATTAATATGAACTTCTTGGTAGTCTTTATAGATTGTAGTTGCTTGATAATTACTATAATCATTAGAAGAACTAATTAGGTTAATTCCCATTGTACTTAAACCACGTTCAAACATAATTAAAGATAAGATAAAAATTAGAACGATGGCAATTTTATTTAAAATTATTTTAATGCGACCTTTAAAAATATTAAAAGTGATACTAACAAAAAGCATTAAAGGGACGGTTCCTAAACTAAATAAGAACATTGATAAAAAACCTTTGAGAAAAGAACCAGTGGAAAGGGCATACAATTGCATAGCTTGAAGAGGTCCACAGGGCATAAAGCCGTTTAATAAACCAATAACAAAAGAATTTTTGGTTTGCTTTTTTAACTTAAGGTTAATAAAATGAGGTATTTTTATTTTAATAACATTTAACATATTTAATGACATAAGAAGCATAAGGAAAGCAGCCATTATGATAATTAAACCATTGATAGTTTCATTAATACTAATAACTTTTCCTAGAAGTCCGACTATTCCACCAATTAATGAATATGATAAAACACGACCTAAGTTATAAAAAAATGCTCTTTTAAAATAGGAAGTATTTTCTTTATTAATAGTAACAATTAAGTTAATAGCTCCACACATGCTTATACAGTGAATACTAGTTAATAAACCAGTAAAAAATAACATACCATATGTAATATTATTATCAATATTAGGAATTATATTGAAGATATTAAAACCAAAAATTTTATTTAATGTATAGAGAATAAGGATAATCGTTATAAAAATAAGTAAAAATTCTTTTAAAGTTACTTGTTTTGTTAAATCATCTTTGTTAGAGCTTATATATTCTTCCTTGGTAAAATAATCTAAGTTATTAATCGTAGTAACTATTTTAGTTTTATTTAATTGACCTATGTAATTTATTGTAGCAATATCTTTATAAATACTGATATCTTTGATTTGCTTAATTTTTAAAAGTTCTTTAGTTATTTTATTTCGACAATTATCACACGTTATTCCTTTTATCTTAACATAGATCTGAGCCATTAGTTTAGTCTCCTAATTAATTCCATGACTTCATCCATTACGTTTGGATCGTCATTTTTGATATCACGAACAACACAAGTTGCTAAATGATCTCTCAAAATTTCATTACTGACACTTTTTATCGATTTGTTTATTGCTAGTAGTTGAATAAGAATATCATTACAATACTTGTCTTCATCTATCATATTTTGAACACCCCTTATTTGACCTTCGATGGTTTTAAGACGTTTGTTAATTTTTTTCTTAGTTTCTAAGTCACGATGGGTACTCTTTTCACATTTGGTACAATGTTGGCATCGACCTGACATAATATCATCTCCAAAAAATATTATACACCCCAGGGGGGTATTAGTAAATGCTTTTTTCATAAAAAAACAAAGTCCAATAAAAGAAACTTTGAACTTTGTCTTTTTTAATTTATTTTCCTTTTAAGTAATTTTTTATGACAGGCATAAGACGGTTAAATTCTTTTTGCAGATCAGAAAAGTTTTGCATAATATATCCTTCATCATTTTCTTTGGCTTTCATTTCATGTTTATACGATATATCAGCTAACTTAGTAAAACCAAAATATTTAGAGTCACTCTTTAAAGAATGCACTTTAATAGCATAATTAGGCATATCATGTTGATTTTTAAGATTTTCTAGTTCATTAAATTTATTTTGACAATCTTCACTCCACTCACTTAGCATTTCCTTGTAAGTTACTAAATCACCAAAATTTTCAATACCTTTCTTGTAATCTATGCCATTTTTTACTAAGTAAGTTTCATCATATTGGACTTCTGAAATATTTTCATCAGAAGTTTCTGCCTCGGCTGGTAAATCAGTAATTGAATAAGCTTTAACATTACTCCAATCTATCTTAGATTGGTTTTTGTTAGGAATAAATATTTTATCTAATTTTTCTTTAATTTGGTCTTTACTAAAAGGTTTAGATATATAGTCAATAAAACCTTCACTTATGTATTTTTCTTTAGCACCAGTAAGGGCATCAGCTGTTAAGGCAATAACAGGAATATTAAATTCTGGATTTTTTCTTAAATTAGCAAGACATGTTTCTCCACTCATATTAGGCATCATTATGTCCATAAGGATTAAATCATATTTATTACCTTGATTTATTTTTTCTAAACATTCTTGGCCATCATGACATTCATCAATATTAAAAGCGAATTCTTTTAAAACTTTAGTAGCTACTTTAATGTTTAGATTATTGTCATCAACTATCAATACTTTTTTACCATGATATGTTGCAGATATATTAGCAAACTTATCATCACTTGCGATACTACTTAATGGTTTAATTAAAGAACTAATTTTTTGAGGAATTTGTACAACAAAGATGGAGCCTTGGCCATATTGAGACTGAACATTAATTTTGCCACCCATCATTTCAACCAATGACTTAGTAATGGCCAGACCTAATCCAGTTCCTTCAGTAGTAGTATTTTTTTCAACATCCAAACGATCAAATTTATTAAATAAACGATTTATGTGTTCAGCTTTAATTCCTTTCCCAGTATCTTGGCATGTAATAATAATTGTAGAAATGTTTTGTTTTAAGTTATTTATGCATTTTATAGTTAGATTTATTTGTCCTTTATCTGTGTATTTTATGGCATTTGTAAGTAAGTTGTTGATAATTTCTTTAACCTTCCCTTTATCTCCGATTACTTCGTAAGGAATATCGTCAGCTATTTCAAGATTAAAAATAACATTTTTTTCACCAATACGAGTTTGAGTTACTTTACACATATTTATTATTTCATCTTTAAAGCAATATTTTCCTTCAATCAATTCCATTTTGTTGGCTTCTATTTTATTGATATCTAGAATATTGCCAACTATTTCAAGTAAAGTTTGAGAAGCATTAATAATATCTTTAGAATTTTCAATTACCTCATTAGGAAGTTGATCTTGATAATTTAAATTGTCTTCAGATAGGCCAACGATAGCGTTTAATGGAGTACGAATTTCATGGGACATACTTGATAGAAAATCTGATTTGGCACGGTTAGCACGTTCAGCTTGGTCCTTGGCGAGAATTGTTTCATTTAACATTTTTAAATCGGGATTTTCAATTGTGTGGTACATAACTAAAAAATAAAAAGTAAAAATAAAAGTTTCTGTAATAACTTCAGGATAGTATTTTCTTAATACCATTGCAATTAGAAACATCAATAGTAAAGTTATATAAGGAATAAGTTTTTTGATTCCTGATTTTTGTTTAATTGTATATCTAATACAAAGAAAAATAATTAAGATGATATATAATACAACTTCTACCATTGCAACATAATAGGCTGGACCATTTAAATCAACAGTTTCTCCTTCAATAACTGTATTCATTGGAAGTATTAAAATGAATACTATAGTTATACCTGTAATAATTCGAAATACATTTTTAGTAATTGTATTTTTCTTGTTCGAAAAAGAATTTAATTCTATAGCGTATTTAAGCATATAAAATAACATAAGAGCCATTATAACCAAATAAAATGATTGTAATACTCCAGTTATATATAAATGACCTACTGTCATAGCATAAATATATATCGAAACACCTAGAATAGAAAACATTAGATTTAATACAATTAAAACTGAATATATTTTTGTCTCTTTATTTTTGACTGATCCTTTAAGAAAAAAAATTAAAACCAAGTATATCGCTAATACGACAGATCCTCCCGGTAACCATACTCCACTCATTTAACCACCTATTTTCTTTTTTATTATAGCACGTATAATATCGAACTTAAATATTTATATCTTTTTAGGTGATTCGTATATGAAATGTAATATTTAATAAAAAAAAAGCTAATGAAGCTTTTTAGTTAAAGTATTCCCTATGACATTCTCTGGATAGTTCAAATCAAAATATCTAGTTTTTTCAATAACATCTATTGTATAGCCATTTGTAGATTCACTCATGATATCATCTATATTATGTTTAATATTTTCTTCAGGAGATTTAAAAGTTGATCTAGGAATTATTTTACTTAAATCATGAAAAATAATTTCTCCTTTTAATGAGTTTAACAATTCTTTTAATTCTAATGTAATATTGGCTACATCAGTTAAATTGGCGCCTGTAACATCTAATTCTCGACCAATATTTACTATATATGTTTTATCATTTCTTATTATTCCAATAGGAATTATAATACCATTGCCATTTATTGCTATTCTTGCTGTTCCAGGAAACAAGGTTTGAGTTAATCTGTCAGTTATATTCCAAGCTCCTTCTGGATATATTAATATGTTATCACCATTTTGAACTCTTTTTATGCAATTTTTTTCACCAATTGCTCTATCTATTTTATATTCTTCTATAATTTTCTTTTCTTGTTCTGTAATTACTTTTCCGGATTTTTGAGCCATTTGTGCATCAAACGTTTGGTACCCTGTATCAAAACAAATTCGGCCATTTATTTTATCTAAAAAGAAACCTTCAAAGTTTCTATATGTTTCTTCAGGATCTCCCATGACAAAATATGCTGGATCATTAATTGCTTCTAAGGTTGATTCAATATCGTATCTTCCAACATGACTAGCAGCATAAATTTTTCCATTAGAATAAGAATTTTTTCTTTTATCATCAAATACAATTAATTCTCTTTTTGTTAAAATTCTATCTATTTTTAAAATTAACATTTTTAAGAAATGAATTCTTTTAATTATAGTACTTGATGACATGTTTTTTCCTGATTCAAATTCGTATTTTCTTAAAGCGCGATAATATGAGTTTAATTCTTCTAATGACATTTTTTTAATTTTTAATAAATTAGCATATTCAAAAGATTCTTTTTTCATTTTGTTAACCCCTTTGATAATTTCATTGTAGCATATGTATCTAAGGTCGTCAAAATCAGCTAAGTAAGGCATTAAAGTCCTTTTCGAATTATTTGTAAATTGTAAGAAAAAAAGAACTTTAAAAAAGTTCTTTAATTTATAATTGGTAGCGCCGGGGAGATTCGAACTCTCGACCTGCCGGGTATGAACCGGATGCTCTAGCCAACTGAGCTACAGCGCCATAAAAGTAAGCAAATTAAATATATCATACCTCAGAAGTTTTGACAATACTTTTTTACTTATTTTTATCTTTTTTTAGCTAAAACTGGTCCTACTCTATCTATTTTATCTAAGTATGGGTAGATAACACTTGGTTCTTTTAAACTTACATTATAATAATTTAATAGATTATCGATGGAACTTAATCCTTGAATAACTTTTCTTAATTCTTTTAAAAATGTTACTGTATCCAGTTGGTAACATTCAGCAAGTTTGGTAGCGTAAATATCTGAAATAATATATTTGTAGGCGTTATGTCTGGCATAATCAAAGTATTCAATCATTTCGTGTAAAACTGCTCCTTGACGTTCAAGTTCATAAGTTGCTTCTACTTCTTCAACATGGTCATGATTAGCCTTAATTCTAGTCATTTCATGTAATAATGTTAAATCTTCTTGAAAATTATTCTTTATTTTGGAAAGAATAATATATTCAGTTAATATACTTAGCAATTCATCGTAATGATAGCTTGATATAACAGAATTAAATCTTGTTGTAGTATAAGGTGTTAGAAAATCATGAACATATTCATGGGCTGTGCTTAAAATTTGGATAGATAAAGGTTTGCGATTTATATGAATAGCGTTAGTTTCATAATTGTCATTTTGATAATTTTGTTCAATAGCAGCATCAAATGGTGTTGACATTTTATGTGGATAAAGCATTCCATTCAGTTCTTGAACACGTTTTTGATAATTTGAACCATATATTTCTGGAAGATATTTTAGCATATATTCCTTTAATTCTTCTAAAGATATTGTTTGGCAAGTACTGTAATCGACTAATTCAGGATTTATATTTTTTAATTTAGTACATATTTTGTCATAATTTCTTTTTCCTTTACCAAACTGAATGTCTTTATATTTATCATCAGCACCATATAAAATAGTTGTTTCTTGAAATTTAGCAATTTCAATTAAAGCTTCCTCTGGTAGTAACATTTGTATTCCTCCTTGTTTAAATGTGTATTATAGCAAAATTTAGGAATTAAAAAAAGGTCAATCGACCTTAATTAAAAAATTAATCTTATAACGTCATGAATTGTTATGTACAACATTAGAAGTAATAGTAAGGCAAAGAAAATTGTTGTTGTTATGCCCTCTATCTTTTCATCAATCTTTTTACCTCTTATTTTTTCAATTATTAGAAATAATAAATGGCCACCATCTAAAGCTGGAATTGGTAATATATTCATGATACCTAAGTTGATACTTAAGTAAGCAATTAAATAGATAACACTTTCAACACCGGCACTTCTTGTTTCACCAACAACAGAGTATATGCCAACTGGTCCAGACATTGCACTGATAGAAATTTTACCAGTAAATAAGTTAACAATAGTTAGCCACATTTGTTCAACAACACTGCCAAATTTAGTGAAGGCGTATTTAACAGAGCTACCAAAGCCTTTCGTAATATTAGTTTTGGTTTGAATACCAAAGACTTTTACTTCATCACCATCATCATTTTTTTCTTTTTTAGGAACAACCTCGTAAGTAGCTGTTTGACCATTTTTATGTTCAACTGTTATTTGATATTTGTCATCTTTAGTTTTCAATAAAAGTAAAAGTTGAGTTTTATCTAACGTTTTTACTTTGGAACCATTAATAGATTTGATTACGTCGCCAGCTTTGATACCAGCTTCTTTGGCTGGATAGCCATCAGTTACATCATATACAACTGGTTTTAATGAAGGAGCACCCCAAATTAAAGCCATTGCAAATAATAAGATGATTGCTAGAAGAAAGTTATTAAAAACACCAGCAACAAGAATAATTAGTCTTTGATACCAAGGACGATTACACATAAATTGTTCTTTGGGAACTTTTTTAGTATCATCATCTTCATAAATTTCTCCAGCCATTTGAACAAAGCCACCAATTGGTAAAGCTCTTATTGAATATAAGATACCATCTTTCCCTTTAATTGACTTTATTTCTGGTCCCATTCCAATAGAAAATTCATAAATATAGACACCACTTTTTTTAGCTGTTAAGAAGTGACCTAATTCATGAACAAAAATTAATAAACCTAAAATAAAAATAAAAAGAAGTAAATTTAATAACGTAGAAATCATTTAATCACCTTACTTTATAAGCATATTTAAAACTTGAATAATTATGATATATCCTAATATGATAAATGATAAACTATCTAAACGATCAAGGATTCCTCCATGACCTGGCATAATATTAGAATAATCTTTTATATTATTTTCTCTTTTTATTTTACTAAAAAATAAATCGCCTAATTGTCCTAAAATACTTAGAATTAAAGTCATAATTATTAAAACAACGATATTGATATTAGAACCAATAATATTGTAATAGAAAATAGATGCGACAGACGTTGCAACAAGGGAACCTGCTATACTACCTTCAACTGATTTTTTAGGAGAAACATCAGGGATTAGTTTATGTTTACCAATTAAGCAACCAATAACCATAGCAAATGTATCAGTAAAAACAGCTATTAATACTAGATATAATAGCAAGAATTTATCAGCATTGTAAATAAGTATTAATAGATTAAAGAAGGCTCCAATGAATGTTACTGTACCCATTAAGTAAAAGGCTTCCTTAGTTGTGTATTTTCCTTTTTTATCAAAGATAGTTGGGATAGCAAGAGCTAAAGATATGAGAGCTATTACTAAAAAAGATATATTAGGAGAATCATAGCCAATTATATAATTATTTAATGTTATTAATTCAACTCCTAAAAAACCTAGTATTTTGATGTAATTTGGATATGGTTTATGGCTTTCTTTTAAACCTAATGTTTCATAATAAGCAAAAGATGCAACAACAGCAACACCTAAAGCCCAAGTTATTTTTCCTAGTAAAAATAACGGAATTACAATTGCAAGTGCAACAATAGCACTAATTACTCTTTGTTTCATTTTTATCATTTCCTCCAAATCTGCGATTACGTTTATTATATTCTGTGATAGCTTTTTCAAATTCCACTTCATTAAAATCGGGGAATAAAACCGGTGTAAAATATAGTTCTGCATAACTTAGTTCGTACATCATGAAGTTACTAATTCGTTCTTCCCCACTCGTTCTTATTAAGAAATCAATAGGTGGCAATTCATTGTACATGTATTTATACATTGTGTTTTCATTTAAATCAGCAATTTTAATTAAGCCTTTTTCATAATCTTTAATAATCTTCTTGGTAGCATCGACAATTTCCTGCTGACCACCATAATTTAAACAAACATTAAATATGCCTTTTGTATTATTAGCGGTTTCACTAGTAATTTTATCCATGGCTTGTTTAACATCTTCGCGAAGATTTTCACGACGACCTGAAAAAATTATTTTTATATTTTCTTTGTGAATTTTTTTCATTTCTTTATTAAACCAATTGACAAATAAATCCATTAAGTAATTTACTTCTTCGGCACTTCTTTTAAAATTTTCAGTAGAAAAAGCAAAAACACTTAGATATTTAACACCTTTATTTATTATATATGGTACTAAATTTTGGATGTTTTTTAGGCCTTCTTTGTGGCCAAGTAAAGTGGGAAGATTCCTTTTTTTAGCCCAGCGACGATTGCCATCCAAAATAATTGCAACATGATTCGGATATTGCATATTCATTTACATCAATCCTTCTTTTGTAATTATACTATTTTACTTCCGTAATAGCAAGGAACAAAAGGTTGCAATTTCAGGATACTATAAGTAGCATGAAAAATAAAAAGAGCAACTCCATATTTGAAGCTGGCCATTTTTAAATTTTTTTGGCTATAACTAAAAGATATTTATTTTTGTATTGTTTAAAGTTTTGATGAAAACTACATGTTTGTAGAATTAAAATTTCATCATTTTCATTAACATCTACATTAGTTTGATACCAAGATTTATTTTTTAACTTTTGAAGATGATTTAACCACATTTTTTTGTCATTAAAGTTAAAACCCTGATAATAATTCCAATCTGTTGCTTCCACGTAAACTGAAAATATTTGATATTTGCTAATACCATAGTCATCTTCTAACTCTATAGATTGATGGTTTTGATAAAATGATTCATTATAATAATTCTCTAATTCATGGAATGGCAAAGGTAAAGTTGTAGAATTATGACTATAAATAATGTTTTTTTGTCCATTTTTAAAAGTAGACCGATTATCTAAGTAAGTTGAACCAGCTAGAGTTTTTTTCTTATTAATGTCGTGGTTTAAGTAAAATTTGTTATCTGTGCCTTGAAGAACGATTTCATTAATATTAGTTTGTGGAATTCGAACTAAACCAACAATATCATTGTTATTATATTTTTTTTGTAATTCTTCAATAATGTTTGATTTTTTATGTTTGACAGGAATTGAAGCTACTAAATCATATTTAGTTACTTCAGTTTCATTGATAGTTTTTACTGAACCAGATATATTACTTGATGTTATTAAACTTATGCTTGTGATAATTAAAATGCTTATTAAAGATAAGCCAAGATATTTAATTACTTTATTATTCATAGTACCCCCTACTAATTGCTATAATTGTAGTATTTAAGGGGGATTTTGTCAAATTTTACGCTATTTTTTTGAGTTGATATAAGAAGTTGTTTTAATTTATTTTTTTGACTTTTTTTTATGATAGAAAAAATTATTTCCGTATTAAAAATTTTATATTTTTAAGTTTTTTATAAAGATTTTATGTTTTAAAAAACAACTAATACGTGATTAGTTGTTAAAATGAATCGATATTTATTTTTACATTATTGATTCCTAAGATATAAGCATGAGCTCTAATTAATGTTTTTAAAGCATTAGCCATTTTACCATTTCGACCAATAACTGTTCCCATATCAGTTTCATGAACAATGATTTCAAGGATTGTTGCTTCTTCCTCACCACCAAATTGTTCTACTTTAACCATTTCTGGTTCTTTAGTAATGCTTTTTACTAAATATTCAGCAAATTCTTTTAGATTCATAATTACTTACCTTCTTTTTTAGAATCTGCATATTTAGTCATTATACCTTTTTTGCTAAGTAAGCTTCTTACTGTATCAGTAGGTTGAGCTCCTTGGCTTAACCAATACATTGCTTTTTCTTCATCAATTTTTACTTCGTATTCAGCAGGAATTGGATTATATGTACCAATAATTTCGATGAATTTTCCATCTCTTGGACTACGTGAATCTGAAGCTACAATTCTATAAAAAGGTCTTTGTTTAGAACCGCCTCTTTTAAGTCTTAATTTAACTGCCATTAGTATCCCTCCTTTGTTTAGCGATACTAATATATCAAATATTGTAATTGATGTCAACCAAAATAAGTTGACAAGTAAAAAAAGAACATAGTTAATGCTCAATTTTAATTATTTTTAATGTATTCTTCATTGACATTATCAATTGCTTGATCATCATCATAAAGATCATCCCATGGCATTTCATCTTCTTCAATAGCTATTTTAACCTTACTTTCACCAACTATTTCAACCCCTAGTTCTTTTTCAATATTTAGTTCAACTTGGTTATTAACTATTTTAACATCTTGAACAGTTGGTTGTTTTAAGCTTCTAACAATTATTTCGTTATCATTATTTAACGCATTCATATCTTTGATTCTTAGTTTCATAACATCTTCGTAATTATAAGTTTTGGTGGTAACACTTGTTTTGGAATTATTATCATAAGAATACCAAACATTGATATCGAATGAACCATTTATATCAACCTCATTTTGTTTATTAGTACCTTGAAAACGATGATTTATAATCCAACATCCTAAAACAGTATCAGGAATTTCTTCAGTTTGTAATATATATTTATCTTTGGATGTTTTTTTACCTTTACCAACAATTGTTTTAGTAACTATTTCTTTATAATTAGACATTTTATCACCTCTAATTTAATGTATGCTTAAATTAGGCAAATATTGAATAAAAGATGTCTATTTATTTTAAAAGATTCATTTATAATAAGATTAAAAAAAGAATGATTTTATCATTCTTAAGCTATTTCTTCATTTACTTCTGTAAGAATATCAATATTAGGTATTACATCACTTACTTCTTTTAAATAATATTCATTAGTGTCTTCTTTTTGAATAGTAACAATTTTAGTGTAGTTGATTGTTCCATCTTCATTAATGTTCTTTTCTCCTTCTTGGTAGAAACAATCCATCTCTTGGTTATTACATTGATAAATCCCATTTATTTTGTAATATCTTATACTCTCATCATCATTATTATAAGCATAATATGATACTTCATTCATTTCCATTTTAGTTAAATTAGGATTGTAAATTAAACCTTTTTCATATAAATATTTATTTAAGGAGTCTTTAAGGCTCTTAGCAGTAATTTCAGTTATTATATCATTAGTTTCACACATTGATATTTCTTTTACTTCAGTCTTTAACGTATTTTTTGAGGAGCTAGTTTTACTTCTTTCAGCAGCCAACTTTTTATTTTGTACAATGTAGCCAAAGGAAAATATTAAAGCTATTATTAAGATAATTATAATGGCAATTAAACCTTTGTTGCTCTTTTCCATATAAACACCTCTATTTTGTTTATCATACGTTAATTATATCATTGATTACTAAAAGATAGGCAGTTTTTTTTAAAATGTTGTTAATTTACGTAAACATATGCTTATTTATTATTTAGGTATTTTGTTATTTGACGACGGGCTTGACTTGTTACAATATGTTCTAACCATATTTCTTCAGGATGGGCTTTTTCATCTGTTAATATTAAAATACGATCTTTATTATTAAGAGTTTGGATGATAGGACTTTCTTTACCATTTATGTACACTTTATAAAGATGGTTGCCTAGATCTGTATGTATTTTGTAAGCGAAGTCAATGGCAGATGAACCATTTGGTAATTCTAAAATATCTCCACGTAAAGTATAAACATATATGTTATTAGTAAAGATTTCTTTCTTTACACGATCTAAGAAATCAGCATCGCTTTCAGTTACATCATCTAGATTACGTAAAGTATTAAAAAATTGATAATTTAAATTTAATTCTCTTTGCATCTTTTTGGTACCTTCACCTTCAAGTTCATACCAATAAGCAGCTAAACCAAAAGTATTAATTTTATCCATTTTATTAGTTTTTATTTGAAATTGTAACAAATGATTATCAGGTCCAAATACTGTTGTATGTAAGGAACGATACATATTAGTTTTAGGACAGGCAATATAATCTTTAAATTTATTATTTAATGGAGTATATAATTTATGAATTAAGCCTAAAACTTGATAACAAGTTTGTTCTTCTTCAACCATTATTTTAATATTTACTAAGTCATGAATATCACTTAAACGATAGCCTTTGTTTATTTTTTTAAATATTTGATAAATATTCATAACTTTAGCACGACTAGTATAAGTTATATTATTTTCGTCTAAGATTTTTCTTAGGTCTTGTTGAGATATTTCTAAAGTCTTTTTATAATCATTTAAGATATCTTTTTGTTTTTCTTTTAAAGTTTGATAAGTTTCTGGTTCAAGATAAGATAAACAGATATCTTCTAATTCACATTTAAGACGGAATGCACCAATAAAATAAGCTAAAGGAACAAAAATTCTTAGAGTTTCTTCGGCGCTTCTTTTTTGTTTTTCAGGTGCTTTAAAGTTTAAAGTTTTCATATTATGCCAGCGGTCACACAATTTAATTATTATTATTCTGACATCTTTATTAAGACTATTAATTAAGCGACGAATATTAGCATTGGTTGCTTCATCTTTAGTATTAAAATGTAAATTAGATATTTTAGTTACACCGTCTACTAAAGATGCTACTTCTGAACCAAAAAGTTTTTCAATATCTTCTAGTGTGTAAGATGTATCTTCAACAACGTCGTGAAGAAGACCGGCACATAGTGATGGACCATCAGCATGAAAAACAGTTAAATTCATACAAACATTTAATGGATGAATAATATATGGTTCGCCACTTTCTCTAAATTGATGAGAATGAGCTTTACTAGCTATTTCATAGGCTTTCTTCACTTTCACTACTTCTGTCGGATTATACTCTTCTACTTTTTTTAAGATATCTTCAATTGTCATACAACATCAACCCCTTTTTTTAATATATTTAATAATATCACAATAAAAAAGAAAAAACCATTAATATAATGGTTCATTTTGATGTTTTTTACTAATTTGTTTATTAATTATTTTTACAGCTATAACTAAAATGATTGCTAAGATAGTACCAATTATTAAAATCATTTTTATTTTATTCATTAATTTATTAAAAAATGATTCTTCTTTAATTAAGCTTTGGGTTGTAATAATATAATTTTTTTCACCATTAGTAATAAACGAAATATATCCATCATTAATAATGGTTCCTTCAGTTAAAATTGTATATTGTCCATCATTATTATAAGTATAGATATGGACACTTGTTCCATCTTTATACATATCAGTATCTAAATATAATAAGACTTCTATTCCTGATGGTAAGTTTGTTTCATAAGTTAATGGTGATGAGTTAATTTCTTTAATTTGTAAAGATAAATCATTGGCTTTTAGATTAGGAGTAAGACGTAATTGATATAATAAGCCACCCTCCGTATTTGTAACATTATAATAAAGTGTTTTTTTAGATTGAATTAAAGTATTTATTTCCTCTTTACTAATCTTTAAGTCATCTTCACTTGTTTTGTAAATGAAAGGCATCTCGGTTAGCGTTGAAGTACTAATTTCAGTAATGCGATTAGCTTTTACAGGTTCTTTATAAACAATAACTTTATATTCTCTTGTTTCATTATTTTTTTCTGTTACAGTGATAGTTAGAATATTAAAACCAACTTTTAAATTAGTATTTCCTTCAACTTTAGTCGAAGCTGTTTTACTTTCAGTAACACAATCGACTAAGACATCATTGATATTTTTATCAACACCAAAAAGATAAACATTTTTTTTACCTAAAGAAATATTTTTATTATTAAGAGTTAAACTTAGAAGTTTTGTACTTTCTATTTCAGCTTGTAGCTCTTCTGTACTACGAGTGATGTTAATTGTATATTCTTGTTCACTTCCTGTATCAGATTTAACTTTTAATATAAAGGTATTTAAACCGATTTCTAGTTCTTTGTTTCCAGTTCCAGTAAGAGTGGCATTATTAGAACTAGCTCGAGCAGTTATGAAAACACTTGATATACTACGACTAACAGTTGCTTCGTAAATATATTTATTTTTGGAATAAGCAATATTAGTATTAGAAACACTTAAAGCTTTTAATTCTGTTTGGCCAGTTCGATCATCTAAACGAGTAACCATTATTTCATAAGTATTTGTAGCACCACTTTGTGAAGTAACATTAATACGAATTCTATTCTGACCATAATTAAGTTTTTTTACGCCATCGCCACTAATTGTTTGATTAGGGTTACCTTTAGTTGTTTTAATATCTAATTGTTCGGTTGATGCAGGAACAGTTAAAGTATAACTTGTTATTGATTTTTGAAAAGTTGGATATAGATCATATCCATCTATAGTAATTGATCCAAGTTGGGTATCTGTATCACCTTTTATAGATTGAATGGTAACTCCACTGGTTGTTTGAACAATTTTAGAACCATTTTGATAAGTTGCAGCTCCATTTTCGGCTAAAGAAATTTCACTATGACAAATTTGATCAGTGTGAAAAGTTATAGTTACTGGTATTCCTCTTTCCCAAGCTTTAGTAGATGAGGTTTTATCAATATAAAGTTTACCAGTTTCATTTTTATAAGTTCCTTTGGCTTGAGACCATATAATATTTTGAACACTAAAGCAGTTTGTATCGTATCCTATTAAGTAATGAGCAGATCCAATTTTTGCATCAGCACCATAATCAACATATAAAGTCACATCAAAATTAGTGCCAACAACCGGATTTTGAGTACTGGCATTAAGGTAGGTAGCAGCTTTTATTTTAACAGGAACTAGTACTAAAAATAGTATTAAAAAAATATTTTTAACCCTTTTCATATGACATTTCTCCTTATTATGATAATTATAATATATAAAATGATATTATTCAATTGATGAGTATTTACCTTTAATAATTTTTTTGATATTCTTTTATTGGTGATATTATGGATTGTGTTTTTTGTAAAATTATAAAGGGAGAAATTCCTGCAAAAAAGATTTATGAGGATGATAAAGTTATTGCTATTTTAGATATAAATCCATTAGTAGATGGACATGTCTTAGTAATACCTAAAAAGCATTTTAAAAACATTTATGAAATTGATAATGAAGAACTTGAAGAAGTTTTTGAGAGAGCCAAAAAGATTGCGAAAGATATAACAAAAAGATTAAATTCTATAGGAGTTACTTTCCAAATTAATTATGGATATAATTTAGTTGATCATTTTCATATACATTTGTTACCAGATTTTGAAACTTTAAAAAAAGAAAAAGATCTTGATACTGTATATGATATTTTAACAAAATAAAAAGATTTATATAAAGTTTATAATTTATATAAATCTTTTTTTTAATTGTTTTTTAGGAACCATTTATCTTCGATGTTAACGCTGGTACTTTGTGGCATTGGATTAGGCAAATCAAATTTACATATTAAAGGGATCTTAAAAGCTGAACCGAAAACCATTGCCATACCTGGTCGAAGTGTTTTAATACGTTCGAGAGTTTCATTAGTTACATTTGATGAGATAGACTTAATAATATTTAAATCATCTGGAAAATACATTCTTAAAACAATAAAGTTGGAACATTGACTTAAAGCTGTTTTAGATAATTCACTTGGCTTTTGTGTTATAAATCCTAAAATTACACCATATTTACGCCCCTCTTTAGTAATACGATCAAAAATATTATAGCCAATAATATCTAAGTCACTATCATTTTGAACATAACGGTGAGCTTCTTCTAGAATAATATGAATTGGGAAAGAAGCACGAACTTTTAAGTTTGTAGCAAAATTAAAGAATATTTTAGAATATATTTTAGTTAAAACTTTAGCAAAGCGATCATCAACATAGGCAAAATTCATATTTATTATTTGACAAGTTTGTTGAGGATTTTCTGGCAAGGTAAAGAATTCTACCATAAATTGTTCTTTAGTAATAAATCTTTCTCCTTCAAAGTAACGCCCATGTTCGCCATTTATTATTGAATGAAGTCTTACTTTTAAGGTATTAGCTATATCAAAAGCTTTTTCACTTGATAAAACACCCTCACCTAGTAAGGCGAATTCTAGAGCTTGGTATAAATCTTCTAAGCCATAAGCAAAGTCATGTTTTACTTCTATCTTATCCAAATCTGTTTTAGCAAAGTTTGAAAGCATATCAACAACTAATGATACAGCACTCATTTTACCTTGATTATCAATATTCAAGCATTGTCTTAAAGTACGGTTGTAACCAGGTTGAGCAATAATTGTATCTAGATTAATGTCTGGTGTGTTATAAGATGTTAAAACAGCGATAATTTGGTCGCGAACTTGAGTTGGTTGTTTACCACTTGAAAGAATATCTAATAAACTTTTAGCAATTATATCACTTTTATATTGTTGGGCTTGAGCATCTTGACTTTTAAAAATATAAACTAACTGTAAGGTTTTTTCAATTATTGGTAATTGCTGAGAATCAGTAGCATTTAAAAGTAAAGCTAAGTCATCAACCTCTAAAAAATAAGTTGGAATTTTTACAAGATTGTTAGTAGCTTTTTTAACATCTGTCGTATAGTATTTAAAAGCTAAATTAGGTATTTGATTTAAGTTTTCAAACGCAGTATTGTATTCACCAAAAGCATCAAATATTACTAAATGGGCATTATAAGGCATAGAATTTTCATTACGATAAAAGATATTTTGAAAAAGGCGCGTTACGGTACATGATTTACCAGCTCCAGTATTTCCTAAAATTGCAAAGTGAGTCGAAAATAAATCATTGATATTAGCAGTAACATTGAAATCATTGTATGTACTTGATTTACCAAGTAAAACGGTATCTGTACCTGAAAAATCTTGTTTGCCAATTAAAGTTTCTAATTCTGGTTTTACTATTATACGGCATGGATTTTTAAATGATGGTTTTTTTATAACACCGGTAATAAATTCGCCATTAACAATTTCACCAATTAACATGGCTTCAATTTCTTTTTCAGTTACTCCTATTATTTCAGCCACAACTTTACGCGGTCCCTCTTCAAATACAACGTGATAGTTTAAAATACTTGTTTCAGTAGAACCAGTATTATTAACCATTTTTATTTTATTTTCATTTACTTCAAAGACTTTCCCAAACATTTTAGTCACATCCTGTCTATTATATATATTACCATAAAAGTTAGAGCTTTTAAAGATATGCTTTTAAAAATATTCAGTAAAATAAAAAAGCTTTTTTAAAAGCTTTAAACCTCTTGAACAACAGCAATAATCATTGGTTTGCATTCAGTTTCATGATATAAGTATTTGCCAAGTTCTTCTCTTATTTCGTTTTTTATTTTGTTATATTCAACATAATTTTCAGTAATATTTCTTTCAATGATATTAAGTGATATACGCTTTATTTCTTCAATCATTTCACTAGAATCTTTAACATAAATAAAACCTCGAGTTGTTACTTCTGGACCAACTAAGACAACTTTGTCTTTTTTAGCAATTGTTGCACTTATTAAAACAATACCATTTTCACTTAACATTTCACGATCTTTTATAACTAGTTCACCAACATCTTCAGTACTATTTCCATCTATTAAAATATCATTTACCTTGATGTGTTCAAATTTATCTTTGTTGTAAATACCATTTTGAATTTCAATAACATCACCATTTTGTTTTAAAATAATGTTGTCTGCAGGTATTTTAAGTTCTGATGCTAAATTAGCATTATTTACCATGTAACGATACTCTCCTTTAACAGGAATAAAGTATTTTGGTTTTACTAAATCTATCATTATCATTAAATCTTCTGATGAGGCATGATGTAGAATAGTTTTATCTTTAGGAATACTTACGATATCGCAACCATTCATAGCAAGTTCATTTTCAACTTTGACAAGAGTTTTTTCACTACTATCATATTTAGGTTCAGCAAAAACAACAGTATCTGTTTTCTTTAGTTTTATAAATTTATCATAACCGCTCACAATTTTACTAATCGACGCATAAGGATTATCTTTATTATCCTGAACTAATAAAATTGAATCTTTGTCATCAACATTTGATAAATCACCTAAAATATTTTCGTTGAATTCAAGATATCCTTCTTTTTTAGCAAATGAAATAATATTTTGAAGATTTTTGCCCATTATGACAATCTTGCGATGAGTGTTAGCTGCTGCTTCAAATATTTCTTGAATGGTATAAAGATGAGTTGGTAAGCAAGAGAAAATCATACGATACTCATGATGTTTAATTGTATCTTTGAAGAATGATTTTAAACGATGTGATGGCGATGTATGACCAACATGTTCAGAAAATACTGATTCACAAAGCAAAGCTAAAACGCCTTGTTTTCCAACATAAGCAATCTTACCTAAATCCATAGAATATTTATCCATCATTTTTGGATCAATTATAAAATCTCCAGTATAAACAATAGCTCCATCTTTAGTGTTAATTACATACATGACTGAATCAGGAGTTGAGTGACTAACATTTATTGGGAAAATACTAACTGCACCAAAATTAATCTTACGATGTGGTTTTATCTCAATTATCTTCTTTTCATCTATTCCATCATTAGTAAGAATAAATTTAGTAAATTTAGTAGCAAAAACTTTTATTTGAGGAATTTCAGTTAATAAATCTTTGACAGCACCCATATTTTCATAATGACCATGAGTCAAAAAAACACCTTTTACTCTATTTTTATTTTTTTGTAAATAATCAAAATCGGGAATTATGTAGTCTATACCATAAAGATTTTCATTGGCATATTTTAACCCACAATCAAAAACAAAAATGTCGTTATCAATTTCGATAACATAGCAATTTTTGCCCATTTCATCTAGTCCACCTAGACTAAATATTTTTATATTACACATATATATGCATCTCTTTTCTATAATTAAATTAAATTCATAAAGGTTTGCGTCTAGGTAATTATAGCAAAGATATGCTAAAAATACAATTAGTTTATTTCAGAAATAAGTTCACTAAGATAAACGATATTTAAATCTTGATATTGAATTTGCTTTAGCAAAACTATCAATTGTTCTAAGGGTAAAGATGATTTTATTAAAATTATTTCCCCACTCTTTATCGTATTTTTGGAATTTGTGAAATTATCTATTCCAATAATTAACGATGGTTTAAATAAATATTTATTTTTACATTTTTGAGGTATTGTATCTTTAACATAGCATAAATTTTTATTTAATTTTTTTCTTTTTAAATAATTGTCAATAGTTTTATAGATAGAATCATCAGAAGCATTATTAATCATTTCAAAGTTTTCATCATATTCTTCACTATCAATTAAAATATTAATTTTATAATTTTGACTTTGTAAATATTGAGCTAAAGAATTGTTACTTTCAAAAAGCAAAGCAACATTATTTTTCTTTGAATTACCACGAATTATAATACGATTTTTATTATCTTCTAAAGAAATAACTGGTTTTACTTGATTATAGACAAGATGAGAAAAAGAAAACTCATTTAATTCTTTCATATTGATAAATGATTTATTTTTATTTATTTTTTTCCCATTTAATCCAGGTATTATATATAGGTCATCTATTAGCTTTGAATCAATACTAGCTACAGTTAACTCATCAGAAACTTTATTAATATTTTGCATAATGGGATTTTGATTTTTCATATGAATGGCTAAATTTTCTGTTAACATGAAAGAAAAGCAACAAATTACAAAAAAGAAAACATATTTTAATTTCATTTTATTCACCTATTAAAATATATGTTTATTTATTAAATTTTAGTGATATAATATTTTATTATTTGTGGAGGATTTATGGATAATATTTTTGACTACCTATTAGATTTACTAATGGATTCTTATGAATTATACTTAACTTATTCTCAAGATTATGAGTGGAATAATAACCGAAATAATTTATCTAGTGATGAAAATGCTTTTAATAATAAGTTAGTTTTTTCTTTAAACGCTGATATCATTTGTAATGAACAAGTATTAGATGCTTTTTATGATAATTTAATATCTTTAGAAAACGAGCTTGCTTTTCCTTTAGAACGAATTGTAGCTTTTTTGGCTAGTAGATATACTATGTTTTGTTATGATGATAAGACTCAAGAATTAAATTATTTGAATAATTCCTCTTTAGAAGAAGTTTTAGAAAGATTTAAAGAAGACTATGACTTCGCTATAGAAATTATTGATAAGGCTTTTAAGAGTTTTTTAAATAAAGTCAAAATCAATCATAATATTGCTCTTTCTTTAGCTAATAATGATTCATATTTAATTAATAAATGGTTATACAATGAGAATGATGAGATTGAAGCTAATTTAAATGAAGAATTACGCGATAGCATTTGTAATATGGTTGATAAAATGGTTCAAACTGGAATAAAATATCATGATGCCTTGGAATATGCATGGCAATTTTTTACACGTAATTTTGATCCAACAGGTATAATTGAAAAATATGGTGACGAAAGGAATCCAGGTTATATAAAGCAAGAAATTTTAAATATTATGTATTCTGATGTTTTTGAGGATGCTTGTAATCGTCATAATATTGATGAACTTGATTATGATGATAGATTTATGATGGTAACAGTTATTTTAGCTGTTTATTCAGGAATAATAAGGGTACCTAGTGAACAAATAAGAAAAGAATTTATGGCAAGATTTATTGATTTAAGATATGATTATGAAAAAAGGAAGAAAAATCGTTGTGCTTCTTATGAATCTGGAGCTATTCAATTGGTAAAAAAAGTTAATCCATCTTATAATTATGATGAACTAACTTTTTAGGGTGATTTAATAATATTTTTTCTTTTATTATTTTGGCAATTTTAGGTAGTTTTCTACCTTTTTTTATTCTTTTTCTTCTTGATTTTTATTTCCACTTAGGAAAGTCACTTTTTCAGCGATTACTTCTGTAACATATTTTTTGGTACCATCCTCAGTTTGATAATTACTGGTTTGCAAACGACCTTTTAAGCCGACTATGTCACCTTTATGACAATATTCACAGGTACTTGATGCTATAGCATTCCAAAGAATACATCGTATGAAGTCTGTTTCATATAAACCATCTTGGTTTTTAAAAGTTCTTTGAACAGCAAGGACAATGGTTGAAACTTTTTTGCCATTCTCAGTAGTTATGACTTGGGGATCGTCAGTAAGTCTACCGACTAGAACAACTTGATTTAACATTTTTTCCTCCTTTCGTTTGCAATGATAACAAGGAACTAATTTTTAAGCAAATGAGGAAAAAAGTATTTTCATTTTTTTTATGATATTATTTTTTAAATTTACCCAGATAATTTTATTTTTTTGAGTAAAAAAACACTTCTATTCTTTCCTTTTAGAAGTGTTTTAAATTTTTTTAGTATTTTTTATTCTTTTAATAAACGATTTAACTCGACAGCATACTCCATTGGCAATTCTTTTTTAAAATCAGAAACAAATCCCATTATTAATAGCTCTTTAGCACTATCTTCACTTAAACCTTTACTAGTTAAATAGAAAAGCTTTTCTTCGCTAACTTTAGATATAGTAGCTTCGTGCTCTAAGCTAGAGCTTTGGTTAGCAACAATATTTTTAGGAAATGTATCGCTTTTAGAAAGATCATCTAATATGATAGTATCACATTTGATTTTAGCTTCGCTATTTGTAGCATTTTTAGCAATACGTGTCGTGCCTCGATAGTTACTAACACCACCTTTGCTAGCAATTGATTTACTAATGATATTGCTTTTGGTGTTTGGAGCTAAATGAATCATTTTAGCACCAGCATCAAGTTGTTGACCTTCTTTGGCATATGCAATACTTATAGAATTTCCTACTGCGCCTTCACCATTTAAAATACATGATGGATATTTCATAGTTACTTTACTACCAATATTACCATCAACCCACTCCATTTGGCCATGTGCATCAACAATGGCACGTTTTGTTACTAAATTATATACATCAGTTGACCAATTTTGAATCGTTGAATAACGACAATGAGCATTTTTACCAACAAAAATTTCAACAACTCCAGCATGAAGTGACGTTTGACTGTACGTTGGAGCAGTACATCCTTCAATATAACTTAGATCAGCCCCATCATCAACAATTATAATAGTACGTTCAAATTGACCTAAGCTTTCTGATTGAATTCGAAAATAGCTTTGCAAAGGACGATCAAGTTTAACCTTTTTGGGAATATAAATAAACGATCCTCCACTCCAAACAGCACCATTTAAAGCAGTATATTTATTTTCAGCATAGTTTACTAAGCTATTAAAATATTTTTTAAATAACTCAGGATATTTTTGTAAGGCATCGTCAGTTGAAGTAAAGATAATATCGTTGCCAACAGTCTGATTGTGATAAACTACTTCACTTTCAAATTGATTAGTTACTCCACCTAAATACTTATTTTCAGCATCAATTACTCCTAAATCATCAAAGGTATTTCGAATACTACAATTTACACGATCCCAATCATTAGTTAATTTACTTTTATTGTCTTTATAATAATTAATTTTAGAAAAATCAATATCAATTTCAGGACCAAAATTAGGGTTTTCTAATTCTTGAAATTTAGCAAAGGCTTTTAAACGAAATTCGAGCATCCATTCTGGTTCACCTTTTTTTTTTGATAAATCAATAACAAATTGTTCATTTAGTTCTTTTTTCATAATAATCACGGTATATATTATACAATAATTATAATAATTTGAAAATATTTATTTTTTTTGCTATATTTGTATTGTATGGTGATAATAAAATGGAAAAAAGAGATTTTATGAAATTAAATGAATATGCATTAAAAAAATTGCAAGAAAAGAATCCAAATTTAATGGATATTTCAATTAAAGGCAATTTATTATTTTATGAAGGAAAAACAATTGATATTTCTAACTTTTCCATAGGTGAATTAATGACTGATGAGTTGCCTTTAATTAATAATATCAATAGTTTAAATAGTGAAGATGTATTCACTATAATAGAACTTCATGCTTTGTTAATTAACTCTAAAATAAAGATGATGAATGATAGTAAAAAACAACAAGCAACTTTTCAAAGTAATAAAAGTAATCAGTTATTTGCTCAGACTTTTAAAAAATTTGATCAGCTTGGAAGAGAAAAGCAATATATTCATGTGGTAGATAGTTTTGGCAAAGATAACGTTTATGTTAATGAACGTCATGAATCTTTCGATGATATGGATGAATTTATAAATAATGTTTGTAATACTTCTACTCTTAGTCCTGAGGAATTGTGTAATTTTTTAGAACAAAAATTTAGAAAAATTCATTTGACTGATACTTATGATTTAGCAAGGGATTCTAAAACAAACGAAGACTTTAATAATAAAATTAGAAATTTTGATGAGCAACATCGTAATGATAGAAATTTTGCAGTAGGAAATGTAGAAGAAGACATTCTTATAAGTAATGATCATACAATTTCTTCATATAAAAGAGATCGTGAAGGTAATTTGATTCAAGAAAATTTTGCAAATGCAGAAATAAAAAGAACAATGACAGACTCTGTTCCTACTCATAACCATGAGGAAACGGAGAAACGCGAAGAAATACAAAATCAACAAAGTTCAAATAATGATATAGATTCTTTTGTTAATAATGAAGTTGACGAATTCAAAATTATTAATCTTATATCTTTTGAAGAATTTAGTAATTTAATAAATAGCGAAGATGAATATACGCAAAAGGAAGAATACGAAATTGGTTTGTTTAATGGATATCTTGAAAAATTAATGCTATATGAAGACTATTTATTACCTGATTTACAAAGAATATTAAATATGTTTAAACATATGATAGAGGTTTTCGAAGTAGCTGAAGATGGAACATTAAATAGAAATCAAAATAAAGAATTAAATAAATTTTATGAAATGCAAGAGAAGAATGAAAAAATAAAGAAGGATAATAATCAGTTGCAAGAAGTAAATTCCAATGTTAACAAATTAATTTTGCAAAAACCAAATATTAATAGTGGTTATATTAAAACGAAGATATTAATTATTGTTATGTTAGTAACTGCTGCTTTATTATCTTTAGCTGTAGTTTGTTATTTACTTGTTAAATAAAAAAACAATTTTAGAAATAAAATTCTAAAATTGTTTTTTTTATTACTTTGTAGCTTGAACAGCAGTAATAGCTACAACACCTACGATGTCTTCAGCACTACAGCCTCTAGATAAATCATTTATTGGTTTTCTTATGCCTTGAGTTATTGGACCATAAGCTTCAGCTTTGGCAAGACGTTGAACTAATTTATAACCGATGTTTCCGGCGTCTAAATCTGGGAATATCAAAACATTGGCATGACCAGCCACTTTTGAATCTGGGGCTTTTGAAGCAGCAACACTTGGAACAATAGCAGCATCCAATTGTAGTTCACCATCGATGTTATATTCAGGATATTTTTCTTTGGCGATTTTAACTGCTTCTACTACCTTATCAACATCAGCATGTTTAGCACTACCTTTAGTAGAATGAGATAATAAAGCTGTAATTGGTTCAGCTTGAGTTAATAGTTTAAATGATTCTGACGATGAAGCGGCAATAGCAGCCAATTTTTCAGGATCTGGATTTTGTTCAAGACCTGAGTCACCAAAAATAAAGGTGCCATTGTACCCGTATTCACAATCAGGAACAACCATTAAGAAGAATGCTGAAACAAGTTTTGTTCCAGGTGCAGTTTTAATAATTTGAAGAGCAGGACGTAAAGTATTAGCTGTAGAATGGCAAGCGCCTGATACAGCGCCATCAGCTTTATTATCATTGACTAGCATACAAGCATAATACATATAATCATTTAATAAAAGATTACGAGCTTCTTCTTTAGTTAGTCCTTTTTCTTTTCTTAGTTCGTATAATTTATTAGCTAAATCTTCTGTTAATTCAGAAGTAGCTGGATTAATTATGGTTGCTCCATCTAAATTTAATCCTTCGCCTTTTTTAGCTATCTCTTCTTCATCTCCAATTAAAATTATATTGGCAATTTTTTCTTTTAGAATTGTTTCAGTAGCTTCTAGAGTTCGACGATCCATCGTTTCTGGCAAAACGATTGTTTTCATGTCTTTTTTAGCACGACTAATAATTTGTTCTATGAATTTCATAAATAACCTTCTTTCATATTGATTATACTATTATAATTTTAATCAGCAAAGAAAAAATAATAAAATTGACATTATTGTGTCTTTAATATTTTTTCATACTCTTCAATTATTTGTTCTAAATAATTAAAATGTTTTATTTTATCTAACCATCTTTCAGGGACTTCATCTGAAGCATATATATAGCCAGCTATTGAGCCGGTAATAGAACCAATAGATGCTGTATCTCCCCCTAAGTTTATAGCGCCAACTAATGCCTCAGAAAAGCTATCGGTATTTAAAATTATCCATAGTGATGATTCTAAAGTATCTACTATATAATCAGATGTACTAATTTCTTTTAAAGCAAGATTAGCAATATTATCTTTTAATATTCTTTCATAATACATTGAAGTCTCTTCCTTAAAATAAGATAAATTGATTTCTTGTAGAGATTGATAAGCTTCTAATTTATTTTTACCTTGAAAAAGAAAGTTTAAATATTGAACGTAAAGATAACAACCTAAAATAACAATTTCGTTAGTATTAGTTAAAGAAGAAAATTCTTTAATACATGAATATATGTCATTATCACTATAATGATGATAATAAACGTAAAATGCTATAGGTAGACATCTTTTTAATGAACTATTTTCGGTACTTTGTTTATTGATGTCATTAATTTTTTTATTTTTTTGATATTCTCGTAAAATTTTTTTGACATTTTGATTAAGGCCAAATGGTCTTTCACAAGCAAGATATTTGCGACTTTTAAAAAAGCTGACATAGTTTTTCATCATATTTGAGTAATCAAGTGCTTTTTTATTTATTACTGATTCCATAGTAGCAAGCATTAAAGAGGTATTAGCAGACCAAGTTCCACCTTTTACGTTATGGCGACCATAACTCATCATGTCAAGAACAGGATTTTTAATTAAATTTTCACGTGGTTCAAATTCTAAAGGAACGCCTAAGGCATCTCCTATTATAAAACCTATAAAACTATTTTCTACTTTAGTCATATTATCACCACTCTATTTTTTTATATTATACCATATTCTTATTTGTTTGCTTTTAAATAATGAGAATGTTAAAATAAATGACATAAGAGGTTGAATTTTATGAAAAGAATTACTAAATATTTTATATTATTTGAAGTTCTATTATTATGTGTAGGTTGTAATAAAAAAAAATTAGAATGTATAAAAACTGATGAAAATGAAAAAGTTAAGACAATTCAAAAAGTTGAGGTAACGTTTAATAAGAACAAAGTTGAAACTTATAATAATTCTTTAGTATTTGAAATTGCTAATAATAATATTACTTATAGAAATTTATTAGTTGCGGAACTAAAAAAAGATTTTAAAGAATATAGTAATAAAGAAGGAATTGAGTTTAAGATTATAGAAGATAAGACTAATATTAATGTTAATATTAACGCTAAAATAAGTAATCTCTCTAAGGAAGAAATGAAAATTTTAGGATTTGATAATGAATACGGAAATTATAAAGAGACACAAAAAGCTTTAGAAAATAGCAATTATTCTTGTAATTAAAAAAACGATATTTGAAAATTCAATATCGTTTTTTAGTTATTTGGCCTCTACAATAAGTTTTATTGCTGTTTTTTCTAATCCATCTATTTCAATGTCAGTAAAAGCTGGGATACAGACTAAGTTGACACCACTAGGAGCTACAAAGCCACGGGCAATACAAATTGCTTTTATAGCTTGATTTAGAGACCCAGCACCAATAGTTTGAATTTCGACACTACCCTTTTCTCTAAATATATTAGCTATAGCTCCAGCAACTTTACTTGAATTTGATTTACTAGATACCTTAAGTATTTCCATAATTATTATTTCCTCGCTTTCATAATAAAATATATGAAACGAAGAAAAGACTAGAACTATTTATCTTTAAAATTAAAAAAGATGATTTATATCATCTCTTATTTACAAGCTTCCTCTACCGCAACAGCGATTGAAACAGTAGCACCTACCATTGGGTTATTACCCATACCGATTAAGCCCATCATTTCTACGTGAGCAGGTACTGAAGATGAACCTGCAAATTGAGCATCGCTATGCATTCTACCCATAGTATCAGTCATACCATAAGATGCTGGACCAGCTGCCATATTATCTGGATGTAAAGTACGGCCTGTTCCGCCACCAGAAGCTACTGAGAAATATTTCTTTCCCATTTCAATACATTCTTTTTTATATGTACCAGCAACTGGATGTTGGAAACGAGTTGGATTTGTTGAATTTCCAGTAATTGAAACATCAACGCCTTCCAAATGCATGATAGCTACACCTTCGCGAACGTCGTTTGCTCCATAGCATCTTACTTTACTTCTTTCTCCATCAGAGTATTTTATTTCTTCAATAACATTTACTTTACCAGTAAAAAAATCGAAATCAGTTTTTACATAAGTAAATCCATTGATACGAGAAATAATTTGTGCAGCATCTTTTCCTAAACCATTTAAAATTACTTTTAGTGGTTCTTTTCTTACTTTATTAGCATTTTTAGCAATACCAATAGCACCTTCAGCAGCAGCAAATGATTCGTGTCCTGCTAAAAAAGCAAAGCATTTTGTTTCTTCTTTTAAAAGCATAGATGCTAAATTTCCATGTCCTAATCCAACTTTACGATCATCAGCAACAGAACCTGGAATACAAAAAGCTTGTAGACCTTCACCTATTGCTTCTGCAGCTTCATAAGCTTTTGTACGATTAGATTTGATAGCAATTGCTGCTCCTAATGTATAAGCCCAACAAGCATTTTCAAAGCAAATTGGTTGAACTCCTTTAACTATTTCATAAGGATCAAATCCTTTTTCTTTACAAATATTTCTTGCGTCTTCAAAATCTTTTATACCATATTTTTCCATTACTGGTTTAATTTGATCTATTCTTCTTTCATAACTTTCAAATAAAGCCATTTTCATTCTCCTTCCAATAATTATTCTGCACGTGGATCAATTTTCTTTACAGCTTCGTCAAAGCGTCCATAAGTTCCACTAGCCTTTTCGATAGCTTCCATTGGTTCAATACCAGCTTTGATGTTTTCCATCATTTTACCTAAATTTACATATTTATAGCCAATTATTGTATCATCTTTATCTAAACCAACCTCGACAATATAACCTTCAGCTAATTCTAAATATCTAGGTCCTTTAACTCTTGTACTATAAATTGTTCCAACTTGACTACGAGTTCCTTTTCCTAAGTCTTCAAGGCCAGCTCCGATAGCTAAACCACCTTCACTGAAAGCAGATTGACTACGACCATAAACGATTTGTAAAAACAATTCTCTCATTGCTGTATTGATAGCGTCGCATACTAAATCAGTATTTAAAGCTTCTAGAATTGTTTTTCCAACTAAGATTTCCCCTGCCATTGCTGCACTGTGTGTCATTCCTGAACAACCAACAGTTTCAACTAAAGCTTCTTCAATTATTCCTTCTTTAATGTTTAGTGTTAATTTACAAGCACCTTGTTGAGGAGCACACCAACCAATACCATGAGTTAAGCCAGAAATATCTTTGATTTCTTTAGCTTTAATCCATTTTCCTTCTTCAGGAATTGGTGCTGGTCCGTGATCAACACCTTTGGCAACTTTACACATATTTTCTACTTCTTTTGTATATATCATTTTTACCCTCCTATACGTACTTTATTATAACAAAGACGTTGCAAAAAAGGAATAAAAATTAATACAAAAGACGTGATAAATGAAGTTTAATTAATGCTATAATTATATAATAAAAATCAAGGATTTAAATGAAATAATTTCATTCACCCTTGATTTTAAAAAAAATATTTTCATTTCCAAAATAGATTCTAATCAAAAATTGATATAGAGTTTTTTATTTTTCATCTTTTGGTTCCCATCTAGCATAAATACCGCACGGAAGTATTAAATCACTATTTTTCATAGGCAATCCTAATTCATCGCTACTAACTTGACCTGGGTATTTTTTATTAATTGTTAAATTTAAGACGTTAGTTAATACTGTTTGTGATAATCCTGTTGTATAAGAATTTATTAAGAATAATAAAGGTTCATCACTTAGTAGTTCTAAACATAAGTTAACTAGGTTAAATAAATCTTTTTCAATATCCCAAACTTCACCATTCGAACCACGGCCAAATGATGGTGGATCCATTAATATCATCTCATATTTGTTGCCTCTTCTTATTTCTCTTTTCACAAATTTGACAACATCATCAACAATAAAGCGAATTGGTTTATCTTGTAAGTTACTGGCATTGACATTTTCCTTAGCCCAATCAACCATTCCACGCGATGAATCGACATGAACAACGCTAGCACCGGCACTTAAAGCTGCTATAGAAGCCGCACCAGTATAAGCAAAAAGATTTAATACTTTTACTGGTCGATTAGCTTTTTTTATTTTTTCACTAATTAGGTTCCAGTTATACGCTTGTTCTGGAAATAATCCAGTATGTTTAAACCCCATTAGTTTGATATTAAAAGTTAATTCTTTATAATGTACCTGCCATGATGAAGGTAATTGTTTATTTTTTATTTCCCAGCTTCCACCACCTTTGTTACTTCTTGTATATATGGCATCTACCTTGTTCCAATATTCGGCTTGAGCTTTGGTATCCCAAATAATTTGAGGATCTGGTCTTAATAATTCTTTACCATTCCAACTTTCTAATTTCATACCATCAGCCATATCTAAGATTTGATATTCATAAAAGTCTTTTACTAATTTCATAATATTCCCCTAACTAATGTCTTTATTATAACACGGATGTAATTTTGTTACCATAAAACAGCTATTGAAAAAGCAATAGCTGTTTTAATATTATTTTAGAATAGAATATTCTTTTTCTTTAAGAGATTCTGTCATAGATTGTCTTTCTCTTAAAAAGTATTCTAGTTTTAGTTTGTCTTTTCGTAATGTTTTTAAGTCTTTGGATTTTAAACATTCAAGAAATAAGTTAGTTAGATAACGATGACAAAAGATTTCTTGTTTTATAGTGTCTAAATCTTCTTTAGGAATATCTTTATTAACACGCTTTTCTACTAAAGTGGCAAAAGTTCTTATTTCATCTTCAATTTCATGATATAAATCTTTTATTTGGCTATAATAAAATTCATAATTTTTTAGACCAGTCGTTGATTTAACTGGACCAATTGATTCCCTAATGTAGGGATTTTGTTTTAAATCTTTTTTGGCAAATATATATCTTATTGGTAATATTGTTAAATCCATGGCTAATTTATTTATTTCCTCTTGAATTAAAAGTCTTTCTTTTTCATATTCACGAGCTGGTAAGCGATGGGCGTCTATTATTTGATTATAAAATAATTTATAATAATTTATTGTTTGTTCTAAGGTTGCTGCAAAGATAGCTGCATCTTTTTTACGTAATTCATCGCCTCTTAATGTATTGTGAATTGACTCAGCCATTTTAGATAAGTTCCAGTATGATTCTATTTCATCATCTGTTATATCTGCAAGATGGTTCAAGATAAATTCACCTAGATCTACTAATTTTTTTACTGAGTCTCCCCAAATAGATAATTCTTCTTCATTGGTTAAAGCTAAACGACTTTTATTATTTTCAATAAGGGTTTTAATTCCATCTCTTTTGGAAAGCTTGTTATTACTCATAATTCACCTCTATGCATGTGTTATTAGTGTTTTAACAATTGGATCAAACATTTCTAGAATTCCATTTATCATAAAGAAGAAACCTATAACAATCACTTGAACATCTGCTTCATAATAAAGGTTGATACTTGTAAGTAAACCACAAAGAATAAATATTCCTAGCATTAAGATATTTAATTTCCACATTCGATCTCTTCTATCATGATAATAATCAGCTTTTTTTAATTTTATTAACGACATTAGGATAATCCAAATCATTAAAGTTAAACTTAAATTTATTGCACTTTTTTCACTTTTTAAGACTATGCTTGTTATAGCTGCGACAATTGATGCTAAACAAGTAAATAGGCCTTCGTAATCTTTGCTTTTATAAGTTAAAATAAATTTAAGAAGATTTATTATAGCATACGAAAGAAAGATAATTAAGTTTATCCACTTTATATCAGTTATTTTATAAAGAGGACATAATAGTAAAAGGGTTCCTATTAAGATAAGACCAAGGGATGTTAAAGTTTCAACTTTTTGTTTATATTTCATTTTTACCTCCAGATAAACATAGTTTTTCAAGGATTTCAGCTACGCCATCTTCTTTAGCAGATTTGGTTATATAGGTAGCTATTTCTTTTAGTTTTTCATTTGCATCGGCAACAGCTATTGAAGTTGAGACAACGTCACACATACAGATATCATCGTAGCCATTTCCAATAGCTATGGCTTCTTCTTCGCTAATATTTAGATAATCTAATAATTCTACAAGGCCTGTACTTTTTGAGGTATTTTCTAAAACTAAATCATGATAATATTCTTTGTTTTTTTCACGTTTTCCTTCAATTAAGCCAATTGAAGAATGAACGACTTTTAAATTAGGAAATTTTTCTTTAAACATATTGGGGATGACTAGCATGCGATCAAAGTTGTTACTTAAAACAACTAATTGATTTATATTATTTTTTAATACATCATCGATGTTATCAAAATAAATCGATTGTTCATTGTTGTATTTATAGTCTTTGATATTAATAAAACGTTTTTCCATAGAATTTAATATAAGTGTTAAACCTATGCTTTCACAGTATTCATAAACTTTCTTAATGGTTTCTTTAGGAATAGATTGCTCAAAAATTATTTTTCTTTTATGATAATCGTATACTTCTGCTCCATTAGAGCCAATGACATACTGAGACATATTAGCTTCTAAACTCTTCTTAATTGCATATCCTGTGCTACGACCACTATTTATAACAGTTATTATGCCAGAATCTTTTAGTTTTTGCATTACTTCTTGGGTGTGTTTAGAAACCGGTTCGTTTGAAGGATTTAAAGTATCATCAATATCGATAAAAACAATTTTGTATTTTTTCATATCATCACCTTATTTACACTTTAATTATCGCACTAGTGTAAATAAATGTACATATTATTCGAACAGCTTTACGTAAATGGTTTTTCTAAAATTGACGTTTATTTTCTAAAATAGTAACAATAACAAAACATACAATTCCTAGAGTTGATATAAATAAGCTAAATTTTTTTAATGGAGCTTCATATGTTATTTCAATATCATGATGACCTTTTTTTATTTTAAAACCAATATATGCATCATCAACTAATTCATAAGCGGTTTCTTTTTGATCAACTTTAATATTAAAACCTTTATCATATGGAATAGTTAACATGAAATAGCCTTCTTTAGTAACATCAATATTGCCAATTATTTTATCACCTTTTGTTTTATCCATATTAACATTAAAATGATCTACTTCTTTATTAATTGTTTCAATATTAGCATAATCTAACATATAACTTTCTAAATCACTGATTTGATAATGACCTTTAGTTATAGTAATAGTTAATTTATTAAGGTTCTGCTCAGCTAATGTAAAATTAAAAATACGATTGTTGTTATAATATTTCCAGTCCTTACATGTAAGTTTATTTTTAGAATTATTAATTTTGATGACTTGATCACCAATGCTACAAGATTGTGGATCGCTCATTTTTAAACGAATAAACAAGATTTTATTTTGATATTCTTTAGGTAAATCATAAACAATCTTTTTGTTTTCTTTAATATCTATTGTATATGAGCCATCTTTGTTTTGTTTAATGTAATTTTCTTTGAAAATTTCTTTAAAATTCAAATCTATTTGTTGAATGGAAGACACAAAGTTATTAGAAGACTTAGTATCAGCTACAATATTTTTTAACAAAGCTTCTTCCTTAACAAATGGTTTTAATTTATCATAGTCATCATTACTCATAATATTTGATGAAGCATATCCTAAGGGAAGGACGTCATCATTTTGGTATACTTTAGTACCATAATCATCAATAATTTTAGTATAACCTTGTAATGGATTACTTCGACTAATCATGTATTTATTTCCATTAAGCATTAAAGACATAATATTATTAGTGGCAGTTGTTAAGGTACGATTGCGATACTCAATATTTGAATTCAAGGCATCATAGTAAAAATGATTATATTTTTGATTTGAAATAGAAGAATAAACAGTTGATGTATAGTAACGATTATTTTCATATAAACGATTAGGATTAACACTGCGATTGTCATTGTTACTTATTCGATAGAAGGTATTGTCATTATCAGTTATTTGGGAAATAAGCTTTTTAGTGTTGGCAAAATCATTACGATATTTATATTTTAAGACATATTCATCACCATTACTAACTGATAATCCCGAAACAAAAGCAATTAAAATAACTGGTATAATAATGAGAAATTCATTTTTATAATGATTATATAAAAATATAGCTAAATAAGTTATTATTAAGTCAATACTTAAATATAAAATAGACATTTTATTAAATTTATTAGTGGCAAGAGCAAAAACAATTAAAACTAATATAGAAAAAATAATCAGTTGTCTTAAATCTATTTTGTCACACAATGTACTATCAAGAAAATTAGCAATTATAATTATATATAATGGTAAAAAAGGGATTAATATTTTAGAATCAGCATACATTGTAGCATTTAAAAAATAACTAAAAATTGGACAAATTGCTAGCAAAGTTAAGATTATTGCCATAAATAAATTTTCTTTTTTCTTTTTATAAAAATTAATAATTGCTGGTATTATAAGACCAGTAAGTCCTATGCCGTATGAAGAATAAATTATAGATTTAATATTCATATCAGGAAGTAATAATTTTATAAAAGAAATACTTTTAGTTGTTGTGGCACGATTATTGAGTAAGGTTTGAAAAGTTGGAAGTATTATTATAGCCGAAGATAAAATACCTATTATGACAGGTAATAAATAAGATACTCCTGCTTTAAAAAAGCTTTGAAAAGTAACTTTCTTAGTACTCTTTAGATATTTATAGATAGCATAAATAGTCAATGCTATAAGACTGCTAATACTATAATAATAACTTGTCATAATAATTAGAAAAACACTTAATGATAGTAGCCATCCTTTACCATCGTCGAGTTTTTTATCGACGCCAAAAAGTCCCATTATTAAGAATGGAAAATAATTAATAAACATTAAGTGGCGATGAGTATGCATCATTATACAAGAAGAAAAGGCAAATAGGAATGCTGATGTAAAACAAACTTCACTACTATATTTCTTACTTTTTAGAAAAGAATAAATCAAAAAAATACTAGCTATCATAGAAATAATAGTAATAGTAATAATGTATGAAGTCATTGAAACTTTAGGTAAAAAATAAGAAAGTAAGTACAAAGGACTTAATAAACCATAGTATGAAAAATTATAAATATTTTGACCATTTCCTAAGTTAAGAGCGAAATCAGGAAATAAGTCTTTGGTTTCGTAAAATAAACTTCTAAAGTATTCTGGAATAGCTATATGTTGACTATTCCAATCAAGATTAGAACCATATATATACATAGATCCCGTATTTATGAAAATAATTAGTAGGAATGCTAAAGATACTAAGCATATATATATAAGATCTTTTTTATTTAACAGCTTTTTCATTTAATTCACTCATCCATTCATCGTAAGTTTCCCAATCTTCATGCTCATACATATGGTCAAAAGCTGTTTGGATAAATTTTTGACTCTTATATAAACCGATTAGTTTTGTTTTTATTTTTAATGTTTTATCACTGATTGAGGACATTTCACTTTCGTGTTCTGATATTTTCTTTTTACTATAATAATGACCAAAATAATAAAGTTTATTTTTATTGGTTGTTAAAGATGTCACAAAGGAACTAGTCATTTTATGATGAATATGACCATATTCGCCGTCAGGATTATGAGTTACAATAACGTCCCAATTTTTAAGCGCTAAAAGCTCCTTCAAATCTTTGTTTATGTCGTCTTTAACGCTATTCCAATTATCACGTTCACCATTTGTTTTATCAGGATATCCTAACATTACATAGGCATCATGTGTCTTTTTCATAACATTTTCAAATTCATGAACACGTGTTTTATTAGGACCACAAGTAATACAGACAACTAAATAACCATCTTCTATCAAATGTCCCCCACCCCATAGTAATTCATCGTCTGGGTGAGCAACAATCATAATTTTGTTTATTTTAGACAAATTAAGTTTAGAAAAATCTTTATCAACTTTGTAAGGTACAAAAAAATAATAATAGGCTATGGAACCAATAATAATTAAAAAGATAAAAATTATAACAATAATTCTTTTTAGATGTTTATTTTTCATGGTACCCCTCCTATTTGCTTGTTTTCTAACTTGACATTACACTTCTATTAGGCTTTTGTCAAGTTAAAAAAGCTAGTTTTTTTATTACTTTAATTTTTGACTAAAATAAGAAAAAAATTTTCTTATAAAAAATTTAAATTTATTTAATTTTTTTAGTAAATTATTGCGACATTTGTTTAGTTTTATGTAAAATTAAATACTAATTTTAAAAATCATGTAAGCAATTTTGTGGTTTACAATTTTTTAAAAAAATGTTATAAGTAAAAAACTATATTAGTTAATATAGAGAAAAAAGAAAGATGGGTGTTATTATTATGAAATTAGAAAATCTACAAAATTTATTAAGTGAAAAAAAGTATAGTGAAGTGAAAAATATCTTAGTAGATATGAATGAGTATGATACCGCCTCCTTGATTGAAGAGTTACCTAGTGAAGAATTAATAAAAGTATTTAGATTACTTCCAAAGAAAATGGCGACTGATGTTTTCGTTAATTTGGATGACGAGGTACAAAAAAATTTAATTGCTTTATTAACTAAAAAAGAAGCAACAGAATTAATTGAAGATATGTATACTGATGATGCTGTTGATTTGTTTGAAGAGATGCCAGCAATTATGGTCAATAGTCTTTTAAGTAATGTAACAGCAGAGACTAGAAATGATATTAATCGTTTGCTTAAATATCCGGAGAATTCAGCAGGTTCTTTAATGACAACAGAATATATCCATTTAAAAAAAGGATTAACTATAAAAAAATCAATTGAAAGAATCAGAGCGCAAGCTGATGATTTCGTTTCTTATGATTCTTGTTTTGTTACCGATAATGAACGTAAATTACTTGCTAAAGTTTCTATAAAAGACTTACTCATAAATGATCCAAAAACGCTTATTGACAATGTAATGGAAGAATGTGAACACTTTGTTACTACAACAGTTGATCAAGAAATTGTTGCTAGGTATTTCCAAGATTATAATTATAGTTCTTTACCTGTTGTTGATATAGAAAATAGATTAGTTGGAATTATTACAATTGACGATATTGTTGATATTTTAGAAGAAGAGACGACAGAAGATATAGAAAAAATGGCGGCTATTGTTCCAACAGAAAAAACATATGATAAAACCAGCGTCTTAGAAACATATAAAGCTCGTATTCCATGGCTTTTATTATTAATGATTTCAGCTACATTTACAGGGAAAATAATCCAAGGATTTGAAAATCAATTAGCTGCTTATACTATTTTAACAGCTTTTATTCCAATGCTTATGGATACTGGTGGTAATGCTGGTGGTCAAGCTAGTGTAAGTATAATTAGAGCTTTGTCTTTAAATGACATTGAATTTAAAGATATTTTTAAAGTTATTTTTAAAGAATTTCGCGTATCATTATTATGTGCTATTACTTTAGGAATATGTAATTTTATAAAAATCCTTTTAATTGATCGAGTTTCTGTCTTAGTGGCTTTGACAGTTTGCTTTACTCTAGCTGTTACAGTAATTATGGCTAAATTAATAGGTTGTATTTTACCAATGTTAGCAAAAAAAATGGGATTTGATCCAGCAGTAATGGCTAGCCCTTTAATTACAACTATAATAGATGCAACTTCTTTATTGGTATATTTTAATATTGCAACTATGTTACTACATTTGTAAAAAACATTATTATGTAAAATAAACAAAAAAGATCCACAAAAAAACTCTAGGTTATTTTCTAGAGTTTTTTGAATTTATTTAATTAAGAAAAAATATAAAAGAACTATGATACCTAAAATGATACGATAGTAACCAAATACTTTGAAATCGTGTTTTCTTATGTAGTTCATTAAGAATTTAATTACTAAAATACTGACTATAAAAGCGACTAGACAACCAATTCCTAAAATTATTAGTTCGCTTGTCTTAAATACTAAACCAACTTTTAAAATATATTTTACTAATTTTAATAGAGAAGCTCCCGCCATAACAGGAATAGCAAGGAAGAAAGTAAATTCAGCTGCTACACTTCTTTCTAGACCAATTGCTAAGCCACCAATAATTGTTGAACCACTGCGACTTGTTCCAGGTATTAGTGATAACAATTGGAAAGCTCCTACTCCTAAGGCTTGCTTATAAGTTATATCATTTAATTTTTTTGTTTTTTGTGAACCAATTTTTTTACTTTCCATAACAATGAAGACAATACCATAGATAATAAGAGTTAATGAGACAACAACAGCATTATATAGATGAGCGTCTAGCCAATCATCAAACAAAATACCTATGACAGCAGCGGGAATACAAGCTACCAATATTTTCCCCCACAAATTTAATGTATCTTTTGTTTCTTCCTTCGTTTTATTAAATCCCCACGGAAAAATCGTCTTAAAATAAATGATAACAACGGCAAGAATAGCTCCTAATTGTATAACAACTTCAAATAATTTATAAAATTCTTCACTAACATTTAAGTTAATAAATTCATCTAATAAAATCATATGTCCAGTTGATGAAATAGGAAGCCATTCTGTTATTCCTTCAACGATTCCAAAGAGAATAGCTTTTAAAAATTCAAGCATAAAATCACCTTTTCTAATAAGAAATCATTAGAAATCCTTTCTATATTTTTGAGTGTATGATAACCCATAAAAAATTATATCACATTTTAGAAAGTTAAAAATTAATATTTTTAGAAAAAGAAAAGGGAATGTAAAAAAGAAGCAATAGCTTCTTATTTATTAATTAAGGAAAGACCTGTCATCTCTTTGGGAATTGGAATATTTAATAACTCTAACATAGTTGGAGCAACATCAGCTAGCTTACCATCATTTAGAGATATTCCTTCTCTTGTAACGATACATGGTACAGGATTAGTAGTATGACTTGTCACAGGTTTATGTTCAGAATCCCACATCATATCACAATTACCATGATCTGCAATTATCATTAGGGTACCGCCTAGTTCCGTTACTGTTTTAGCATATATTTTAGCTAAACATTCATCCATCGCTTCAACAGCTTTAACAGCAGCTTCATAAATACCAGTATGACCTACCATATCACCATTGGCTAAGTTCATAATAGTAACATCATAGTTACCTACTTCATTTAGGAAATGATCTGTTACTTCGTAAACACTCATTTCTGGTTTTAAATCATATGTGGCAACTTTTGGTGATGGAATAAGAACTTTTTTCATGTCATCGTATTCTACTTCTTTACCACCATCAAAGAAGAAAGTTACATGAGGATATTTTTCAGTTTCAGCAATTCTTAATTGGCTTAAACCATTTTTATGCAAATATTCACCTAAAATATTTTTCAAATCCAAATCATTAAAGGCATGTGGTGATAGTACTGTTTCTGTAACTGGAAACATTGTTAAAGTTTTTAGATTATTAAAATGTTTAATAACTAATCCTTTAGCTGAGGCTTCTTTTTCATAAGCATCTGGATTAGATAAACAAGTAAATAATTCTCTTAAACGATCTTTACGGAAATTAAAAGTTATAACGCCATCATTATCATTTAAAGGAATATTTTTAATAATAGCAGGAATGATAAATTCATCTGTTTTATTATTAGCATAGCTATCATTAATTAATTCTTGATATGTTGTATATTCTTTACCTTGACCATAGCAAATGGCATCATAGGCTAATTTTAAACGATCAAAGTTATTATCACGATCCATAGCATAATAACGACCATTTATAGTGGTGATTTGGCCACCAACTTCTTTTAATTTTTTATCTAGAATATCTAAGTATGTTAGGGCACTTTTTTCATAAGTGTCACGACCATCGGTAAAGACATCAACACAAATATTTTTAATATTATTTTCTTTACATATGTCTAATAAAGCTAATAAATGATTAATATGGGAATGAATTCCACCATCACTTAATAAGCCCATGATATGTAAATTGGAATTATGTTCTTTAACATGATTCAAAACAGCTAAAATTTCTTGATTATTAAAAATTTCATGATTGTTTATAGATTCAGTAATTGCTTGAAGGGGTTGAAGGGCAATTCTTCCTGAACCAAGATTCATATGTCCTACTTCGCTTGTTCCCATTTGTCCTTCTGGTAGGCCTACATAAGGCCCACTTGCTTGAAGAATAGAATGAGGATATTTATCAAAAAGCATATCTAAAGTTGGCTTATGAGCATTTTTGAAAGCATTTCCATCACTTTCTTCTCTTAGGCCACAGCCATCTAATATGCATAAAACTAATGGTTTTTTCATATAATTCACTCTTTTCTATGTATATTATTTTAACAAATTATCTAAAATTAACAAGTAGCTTTTAAAAAAATTCTATTAGTCTTTAATAGAATTTTTCATTATTTTGCTTCGACAGCTTTTATATGATCCATGACGTCTTTTGTTCCACCATTACTGATAGAAACATCACCTGGTCTATTTTTTATTAAATTTCTATAAGCTGCTTCATATTGAGCTTGTCTATCTTTATCATCAAAAAAATAAGTATCAGCTTGATTTTTTACATAGTTATTAATGTTATCTTTAGACATATCAGCTATATAATCTTTAGCTTCAAGATAATCTTTGGTAGCATAATATTCTGGCGAAAAATAGCCATCTTCAGTCATAACACTCTCTTGTAAGCTAGGATCATTGGTATAATAATATACAGCGGCTTCTGCTTCTTCTTTTGAGTAACCAGTTTGTTGAAGAGCTGGAATAGCTGTTCCTTTAGTGCATTTTGTACCATTAATTTCTATATATTGAGTTTCTCCAAATGCTTCACTACTTTCAATGTAATCTTCCATATCATATTTTTTAAATTTCTTAGGTATATCACCATCAATATAGTACATGTCATGAACGAAACCATCAACTACGTGACTGGCTGCGATTGTAGCAACAACACCAGCTACGACAAATACTGCTCCAACACCGGTAGCAAGAGCTGCTGTACTTATGGCAGCTGTGGCTGTGGAAGAGACAGCTGCTATACCCGAAGAAATTAGGGTTCCAGTAACGGCATTAGCAACATCTTTTACTGCTTGTTCATCAGTTAATTTACCTTGATAAGCATGAAGCAAAATATTAGCAGTTGAGGTAACAACTATACTGGCGGCATTTCCTTTTAAAAAGTCTGGTAGGACATTTTGAGCAACATCACCTGTAACATCAGAAGCTTCAGTAGCAAATGTACCTTTTGCTACCATGTCTAATACTTTAGATATTCCATCTTTGGCAGCAGTCGCAAAGTCACCTTCTAAAACATCTTGTGCTATATCAATACCAGCTGTAAGCAAGTCTTGTTGAATCTTACTTTCAATTTTACTTTTAATATAACCAGCAATGCCTTTTTTAGTTATTTTTACTGTGGCATTATTTATATCGCCACTTAAAGTATCAGCAACAGAATTCAAGACTTCTGTATTGGCTAATAATTTATCAATATCAATCGTGTTATCAGCATTCGCCATCTCTAGAATTTGTTTTTTAATATCATCAGGAATGTTTGTAAAATCACCAGTTTTTAATGCTGTTTCTATTCGATTTTTAATTTCACTAATAGCATTAATTACTTCATCCTTAGCAGTGTTGAAATAGATATAAGCAGATGCTAAATTTTTCGCTAATGTTAAGGATTCAGAAGTAACATTTTCAATATCACCTTTTACAGAGCCAATCTTATCAGCTATTTGGTCAAGTAAATCACTTGATGAAGCTAGGGTTTGATATGCCTCTGAAACCTTATTGTAGACAGCTTCATAATAGTTAGCAGCACTACTTAAAATTGTTTCATATCCTTTTGGAATATTTATTTTTGCCATGATTATTCCCCGCTTTCTGGTGGTAATTCTAAGTCTGCATCATAAGTGTTAATTTGAACTTCTTTATAATATGTTATATTTTTTGTAGAAGGATCTGTTACCGGATATCTTCTAAGAATATCAACTGTTTGATAGCCATTCTTAGCCTCATTATACGAATCTATCATTTCGCCATGAAAGCTTTGTTTTTCGTTATCCATTTCTTTGATCTTTGCTTCAAGTTCTTGAACGGCATTAGCTAAGTTTGAAGATAGAGTCTTAATAGTACTTTGATAACCTTCTAAATCTTGAAGTTCATTTTCAAGAGGTGTTAGCGAAAACTCATCCAAGCTCGAAAAAACTTCATCGGTTGTTGACCCAGCTTCATCTAAATCACTAACAGCTTGTGAGGCAAAACCTACTACTAAAGATGCAATTTTTTGCTTATTCGTTAATTCTTCCCATTTTTGACGTAATCTTATATAGTTATTTTTAGCAGACATATATTCGGCTTCAGTTGGTGATACAGGGCAGTCATTAACGGCTTCAGTAGTATAAGTTGACGTAGCTATTAATTGTTCAGCCATTTTTAAGCATCTCCTATTCTATCTGCTACAAATATGGTATTTAGTTCTGTTAATAGTTCTTTATCTACTACTTCTTTTAGGACTACTTCATCTTTCTTTAATTTAACAGAATAAGTTTTAAATTCTAGTCCATTGTCTTCAAATGAGACATTAATATAAGGAACATTCTGATAATTGGTAACGAAACAAATGCAACCTTGACGATTATTTATATTAATAATTTGACCTATTTTAAACATCTTTGCCCTCCTGGTTAATATATTTTAAATATTCACTTTGTTCTTTATCTAAGAATCCATAAAAATAAACTTCGTCAATATCTTCTCTATTAAATAAACGATAAGCTCTTTCATCCATATATCCAAATGGATAAGGTAAGCCAAGGTAGTCATATTTTTTTCCTTTATATTCATACGGAACGGAAGTAATAATTATTGGTTTAGCAGCACCTTTTAATTTTAAAATTGTTCCAATTGGATATAAACCACTTTCTTTCATTTTTTATGACTCCTTTCTTCAGCTCGTTCATAGAAGTATTCAACACTACCAAGATAATCATCAATTTCATCATTTTGAATTTTTAATTTTTCTTCTAAACTCTTTTTTTTGACTTTTAAGTTAGTAGCTATTTTATTAACATTTATAGGAATAATTAAAGTATTGGCAAGTGTGGCAGTATTTACAATGTTATCAACTGTTGCATTGTCTATATCGAGTAATTTTGTAATTGCTACAAAGCCAAATTCAGCTGCCAGTAATGCAATGCAAGTAAATGTAGTTCGATTAATACGAGCTTTAGCAATATCAATGGCTGTATCATATATTTCATCTAATTTTATACGAGCTTCTTCTTGAGTTTCTGGTTTTTCGGTAAATGGTTTCTCCTTAAGATTTGTTTGTTTCATCTTGGCCTCCTAAGTCAATATTTAAATTATATTTTTCTTTTATCAAAGATAGCATTTCTTCGTCACTTAAATCTTGATTGTTATAAAAATCACATAATACTTTTCTTACATCTGATAATTCTTTGGTTTGATATCCAACAAAAGAAATACTTTTAATGCTTTCTATATTAAATAAGCAATGATTTTTATTATCGAATCCAAAAGGATAATTACAACCTATATAGTCATAGATTTGATTTGAAGAGTTATCCTCTTTTGCAAAGTATCCAATAATCATAAGTTCTTGCGAATCGTTTAATTTTACAACGGTTCCTAATGGTAAAAGTTTATTCATTGTTATCCCCCTTTGGCATAGGTATTGGTTGAATAAAGATATTGCTTTCGTCTAATATTTCTGCGCCATCTCTAGTGATACTATTATCTCCATCACGAGCTTTTTCACCTTCTCTTTTGGCTTCTATTATTAATTTTCTTAATTCCTTAGTATCTTCATTCAAGTATTTTTCACGTGCTTCAACAAAAGCTTGAAGTGTATTTTTTTCACCGCTTAAAACTTGCGTCATTTCATTTTTTAAAATAATTCGATAATTGACCGATTCAATATTTTGACCACCTACGTAATATAAAACATCGATGTCTTCGCCATTAAAATAGAATCTTTTTTTTGTACACATTCCTCGTGGATAATTGCAAGCAATATACTCTTTAATTTTTTCATTTTGATCTGTACCATAATAGCCAATAATCATAAATTTATCAATTTTTTTATTTATTGACACAATGCTACCAACTGGTAATAATAAATCCATATTAAGCCTCACTTTCCTTTGCTTTTTCAATAATGTTTCTTGATTTTAAAAATTGGGATGACTGATAACCAACAAACAAAATATTTTCTATTTCCTCTTTATCAAAACAAATATATGATTTATTATTTTCAACTCCCATAGGTAAAGGACAACCTACGTAATCGTATTTTTTTTCACTAGTTGTGTTTTGAGCATTAAAACCAATAATCATGATATGCCCTTCAACATTTCTTAAAATTATTACACTTCCTATTGGTAAAAGATTATTCATATGTATCCTCCTTACTTTATTAAGTATAAAGCTTTTTATAAAAGATGTCACGATAAATGTAAATGGTTGTAAAGGTTATTTTTAATTTTCTTTTTTTTAAAAAGCATTTTCTTTTTTTATAAATGTAAAATATTTTGTAAAATATCTATACAATTTATAAGTTGAATGGTATTATTTTTATAGACTAAAGGAGGAATGTATTGATGGGATTAATGGATATTACTGTTAATGATGCTGTAAAACTAATCAGAGATGGTGAAAGTATCATAGAAACAGCAACTGAATTCGAAAAAGAAATTGCTAATATATATACAACTATAGACGATTTAAAAAATTCTTGGACAGGTGAATCTGCGACAAGATATACACAAGAAATTGAAAAGTATAAATCTGATTTTGAAAGTTTAGCAAAGACTTTAAAACAACATGGAGCTCTTGCTAAAGCTGCTGGAACAGATTATAACGAATTAGAAAATTCAATATAAGGAGGAAGAATATGGCATTATCATTTTCTAAAGAAGGTTGTGCTACTGCGGCTGCTTCTTTAAGAAGTTCTGCAGCACAAATCGAACAACTATTTAACACATTTGAAGAATTAATAGCAGCAGTTAATTCTAATTATCAATCTGAATCTGCTACTGAAATTGTTGATTCATTTAATAAGGCAAAAGATATAGTTCCTGATTTTAAGGAAGCAGTTGAGAATTGTGCAAAATATCTAACTGATGTAGTTGCTCCTGCCTATGAAAAACTTGAAAAGACTGTAGATAGTAAAGTATAAGTATAAAAAAATATTTCTTGTAAAAAGAAATATTTTTTATTGTTTTAATTTCAAAGTATTAGCACTTTTTTCTTTGGTTACTTTAGTCATATCTTCTTCAAGAATGACACTTAAGCCAGAATTATATATAACTTTAATTCCATCAACTAAGGAATTTGTTTCAAAATAAATTGTTGTTCCATCCATCATTTTTGTTAGAGCCTCAGCAACATCAACATATTCTTTATATTCTTTATTAGTAGCTTCACTTTTATATATTTCATAATATAGTTCTTCTACCAATCCTTTTGTAAGAGCTGTTTCTAAAGGTATAACAGCTATTTGATATTTTTCAGGATTTGTCCTTCTATCTGTATTAAAGTATAAACGATTACTATCATTATAACTATAAATGCAGTATATTAACATTTCTCCATAAAAATTTCTTTGATACTTGTTATAGTACATATCACTTAAATAATTATCAATTTCAATATTTATATTTTTTCGTTCTTCTTCGGTAGACTCATATGGTGATTTTTTTAATAAATTAAAAAAACTTTGAGCACTTTCTTCTGGCAACAATTCTTTAACACTTTTTTCTAATTTTCCGGGATTGGCCATAGTTACGGCTTCCCAAATTGGCTCTGAACCAATTATTTCCATAAGAACTTTTAACCTTACACATTCCTCTGTGTAGGAACTTATTTCTAAATTATAATATTCACTGCTTATTATTTCAGCACCAGCTTCTTTTATGTAACCATACTCAGAAGCACTTTGTAGTAAATGCACATATTCGTGGGAAATAACTTTCAAAAAGTCATAGGGATTAGATTGGTCTTCTTCGTAATTTCTAACATGAAGAGTTCCTGGAATACCTAGAGTATAATAGCCGATGCTATTTTCTAGTGTTTCATCTTGTAAATCTTTTTCAGTAAATGATTTTATATCTAATTTTCTAAAACGTCTTGATATTTCAAATTCCATATAGGTATCATAGTATGAAGAACAAACATCATATAGCAATTTATAATTATATAATATATCTTTTTCTTCATTATTTAGAGTAGATGAATTATTTATTTTTTGCCTTAACTTATTTGTCATATATGTAGCATATATTTTTTTATTAAAAAATATTTTTTCTGTAAAAGGTTGAAATGATTCCCCAGTTAAAATAAGAGCTAAAGCCGTACATATAAACTTTTTTTGAAGTTCTACTTGACGTTTTCGTTTCCAGTTTTTATCCCAGGTCATAACCTGTCCCCTTTCTAAGCTTTAATATATTATCATACATTCTGTAAAAGTAAAATAAAGAATTAGATTTCATCTAATTCTTTAAATATTTCTTTTTTATCTATATTTTTACCAATAAAGACTAATTTTACCATACGATCTTTATAAAATGGATCCCAGTCTTTTTCAAGATCTGGATTGGCTTTTAAGACTTCTTGTTGAAATTTCGGATCTTCTTCAGCTAACCATAAGCCTGCTTCGGTTAAATCTTTTAATGTTCCTGCTTGTTCAAACATATAAGACATTTCTTTTTCGTCAGTAAAGTAAGTTATACCTTTTACTCTGATAATCTTTTTAGGCCATGGTTTACCAATATATTCATAAAATTTTTTACGATCCATTGGTTCACGACGATAATATACAAAAGTACTAATGCCATATTCCTCTACTTCACCTTCGTCGTGGTGATGATGGTGATGATGACCACATTCATGACCTTTTTCATGGCAATGACATTCATGTTCATCTTTGTTTTCACAAGAACATTCATGTTCTTCTTCATCATCACTTGCAGAACTTAAATTAGTTTCATTTTCCAAGCTAGAGTACCATCCTGATGAAGTTGCAGCTTTATCAAAGTTAAACTTATGAGTTTCTAAAATTTTTGACAGTTCAACTTTAGAATAGTTAGTTGGAATTATTTCGGCACTTGGTTGAAGTGCTTTAATAACATCTGTAACACTTGCTAATTCTTCTTTAGTTACCTCATCTATTTTATTTAAAATAATAGTATCACAGAATTCAATTTGTTGAATAATTAAGTTTTCAATATCTTCTTCATCTATTTTATCATTTAAAAGGTTTTCTCCTTGATTAAATTCATCACTTAATCTTTTAGCATCAACAACGGATACGATAGAATCTAAGTAACATAACTTAGGCATGTTATATTGTAAATAAGCATCTTCTAAAGCTGTAATAGTTTGAGCAATTGGTATTGGTTCACAGATTCCACTTGCTTCGATAACTATATAATCAAATTTTTTTGTTTCAATAATATCTTGTAATTGTTCTAAGAGATCGGTTTTTAAAGTACAACAAATACAACCATTTTGTAATGGTACTAAAGAATCATCTTTACTATTAACGATACCATCTTTTGCTATTTTGGAAGCATCAATATTTACTTCACCAATATCATTTACAATAACGGCTATTTTATAGCCTTCTTGGTTATTTAAAATATAATTTAAAAGGGTTGTTTTGCCACTTCCTAGGTAACCTGTTAATAAAGTAATAGGTATACTTTTTTGCATTTTTATATTCCTCTTTTCTTTTTATAACATCATTATTATAGTCTTTTTTTTAATCTTCTACAAGAAAAATAATTTTTTATAGAACTCTAAAAAACATGTAGTTTTTGTTTAACTACATGTTTTTACTAGTAATATAAAGTTCGACATTTTGTATATCCATCTTTTGTACAACTGCTAACGTTATACCAGTCTCCAAAACTTGCACAGCCACAACCTCTTGTAGTACATGAGTTATAGCCACAACAGCTAGCACTGATACATGTACTATTATATGTACAATAACGAGGGCATGAGCAGTCATAATAACCAACACTACCATTTATAAAACCATCTTTATAGTAACATCCACTTCCATAAGTTCCACTGCATGATGAATATGATTTTCCAGCATAGTATTCTCCACATTTTGATTGATATGTACCACAACATGAACTCGTGCAAGTTGCTACTCCACTAGTTCCATCAGAACATGAGATAGAAACATTAACGCCGGATGTCGACCAAGTATTAGACTTAGACGTTGAACAACTAGGTTTTGTGGCATCACGTTTAAATTTTTTAGTTTTACAAGTATTAGTATTTCCCGCTTTATCTTCAATATAACCAGTATATTGAAAATTAGTTCCATCAGTATTATGAGTTATTGAATGATCACCAGTTGTACTATTAACTCCGTATGATTTTACACCACTTCTATCATCAGTATGAGTATCTACTTTTACTTTAACATCTGTTACATACCAATTATTATCTTTAATAGTTCCTGTAATTTTCATCGTACATTCTGGCTTTGTTTTATCAACATTAACTACGTAATTTTGAGTATAATCCGAACAATTTTTTAAAGAGTCGCAAGCACGCCATTTGATAGTTGAGTTACCTTCGGCATTTATTTGACGGCTAGTAGCTTTTTTATCAGTATCGTTCCTTGTCTTACCAGTAGTTGTGTACTCGTAATATATGCCTCCAACACCTTCAGTTCCGTCTCCATTATCAGTCGAGCCACTTGGAACTGTTTTTACATTTGACTTACTCCAATTACCTGGAGTGTAAACACCTTCAGTGTTGGTAAAACTAACACTAGGTACACTAGGTGGAGTGTTATCAAAATAATAAGGACCTGTTACATAATCACCAGCATTGCCATTTGCACCAGAACTTGTCCATCCAGCGATGTCTTCAATGGTTGCATCTTTAATCCATAAATAATATTTACCACTAAAATCAGCACCATGAATAGTTCCACTTAATTCTGAAGTATCCCCATAATTATCTTTTAAAGCTGCACCTGATATAGTAATACTTTGCCAGTTACCTGGTGAAGTATTACTAGTAGACCAAGAATAATAAATTTTATTAGATGTTGGTAAACCACTAATGTTATCTTTTATTTTTACAGTAACATCACGTGATTTTTTCCAAGTAGTATCTGTTGTTTGAGATATTGTAACTGTTGGACGTGTTTTATCAACTTGAATCAATCTGTTAGCTGTTTGTCCAGCATTACCAGCTAATGTTTTGGTAAAGCAATAATAGTTTTGACCAATACTACTTGTTTCTCCTTGAAGAGGTAATGTTAAGATTTTTTGTTCACCATTTTGAGAATAATTTTCAAAATTAGAAATATTTTTTTAACAAAACCACTATAGATTCCACTTAAACCAGCAACAGAAATGGTTGCTTTGGGCGAAGTATCACTAACATACCAACCATTTTTACCATCAGCTTTATCAAGATTATTAACTAAGAATTCTATTTTACAATTAGGGACTGTTTCATCAACATTGTTAATTGAACTTGTTGTTTTAGGTTTCTCTGATTTATTACCTGCTTGATCTTCAGTCCATATTTTATAAACACCGATTTCTTTTACTTTTAAAGATTTAGAGTAAGAACATTTAGTTCCTTCACATAATGATTCACCAGTCGCGGTATCAATAGAATCTGTTCCATAATAAAACATCTTTCCGCCACTACCATTACTTTAACAGTAAAGTTTTGTTTAGTCGTAACCCAGTCTGACTTACTTATTACACTAGCTGTTGCTTCTTCTTTATCAATTTTAACATTAATAGTTCGAGATTTTGTCTCTCCACTATCTAGTTTATAACTTATTACTAAACTACTATCTAAGATAACATCGACATCAAGATAAAAAGCATTATAATAATTATCGACATTATCAAGATTTTCTACATGAACATTATCATTATCAAGATCTAGATAATTATCATCTGTCTTAATTTTTTCTATACTATTGCCTTCAAAATCATAGATAATACTTATGGCATGATCTACGTAAGTTGGACTTTTTACTACAATTATAAGTGGTTTATTAGTCCATATATTACTATCCGTTTTAAAGATTGAGTTTTTTGTTCCTTTAGCAAATACTGAAACTTCTATTTTAGAATCATTTAAAGCTTGTTCAGCTAATGAACAATTTTCTTCATTTTCATTATATTTAGCATTTTCTTCACTATTTTTATAAGTTATTTCAATGGTTTTACAAATTATTCGTGGGATTAATTATTTTAGCTAAAACATCGCCATCTGTTTCATCAGCTGTTAAGTAGCCTTCAACAACTAATTTATTAACAGAAATAATTGTCTTTTTATTAACGTTATTTTCACGTGCCCACTTACCAGCAGCCGTTTCTATTTGTTTAATTTTTGTTTAATATGCTCGCTCTTTCGAACGACTCGTAACACCGCTATAAGCCCCGAAAGCTGTTAAAGACAAAATCCCTAAAATAGCAATAACTGCCAATAATTCTACTAAAGTAAACCCCTTACTATTTTTACTACTATACATATTAACACCACTCTAATTATTTAAAGTATATCATACTTAAATTATTTTTTTGAAAAAAATGATTTAAATAAAAAAACATATAAAATACCATAAATTTTTTATATGTTTACCTTTTTGTATCCTGGCATCGACTATTTAATTCATCTTCCAGGGAACGATTTGTAGCCGTTAAATTTTCCTGCATAATTTTTTCTATTTCAGCAAATAATTGTTGATTAGCATTCTCTAAATTTTCATCTATGCCAACTTTAAATGGTTTGCCAAAACGGACCATTAAATTTTTACTACGAAATTTATAATCACCAGTAATAGCGTATGGAATAATGGTAGCGTTAGTTTTTTGAGCCATAGAAACTGTTCCAAATTTAAATGGCAGTAATAATTTATCATTTGTCTTATTTCTAGTTCCTTCGGGAAATAAACCTATGGCACCGCCATCTTTTAAAACATCTAAAGCTATATTTTTAGCAACACCATCATGAGCTTCGCGATCAACTGGGATGCAACCAACAGCTTTAAAGAACCATGCTTTGTTTCCATCAAAATATTCTTTTTTAGCCATGTAATGAATTACTCTTTTAGTCGAAATAATAACGGAACATTGATCCATAAGATGTTTGTGATTACCTACAATTAGAATCGGGCCATTTTTAGGAATAATGTTTTTGTTTATAATTTGAGGATTATAGTACCATTTAAATAAAGGACTTAATATGGGACGAAATAATTTATAAGCCCAGGTATTTAGTTTATTTTGTGACATATTTTTCCTCCGCTCTTTTTTCGATGTTTTCTTGCTGTAATTTACGAAAATCTACTTTACCAACAATTGTTTTAGGCAAACTTTTTCTAAATTCATATTCTTTAGGAATGGAATATTTGGCTAGATTTTTTTGACATAATTCTTTTAATTCTTTTTCAATTTGAGTTGTGTTTTTATAACCATTTTTTAAGACAATGTATGCTTTAGGTACTTCAATTTTATACGGATGTGGTATCCCTATAACTGTTGAGTCAAGAACGGCTTCATGTTGTTCTAAGACTTCTTCAATTTGAGATGGATAAACGTTGTAGCCAGATGAAACAATCATTCTTTTAATACGTTGTTTATATGTTATATAACCTTTCTTATCCATTGAACCAATGTCACCAGTATGAAGCCAAATATTACCATCTTTATGAATATGTAAAGCATCATTAGTTTCTTTTTCGTTATTATAATATCCTAACATAACAGTTGGTCCACAAATACATATTTCGCCATCCGTATCATATGGAACTTCTTCATCAGTATTTGGTTTAACTATTTTAATATAAGTACCAGGCCATGGTATTCCAATAGTTCCTGGTTTTGAAGCATATTTTAAGTCAACAGCAACAGCAGCTACGGCTTCGGTTAAGCCATAACCTTGCATCATATTAGTGTTAGCACCATGAACATGTAAAAAATTATTTATTTTTGTAACACGGGCTTTATTTAAAGTATCTCCTCCGGCAATAACGTATTTTAAAGTCGATAAATTTACTTTGTCCATTCTTTGATTTGTAGTTAAAGCTTCAAATAAGGTTGGAACACCTACTAAAACAGTTGGATTATACTTAGTTAATAATTTATCGAATTCACTAGCTTTAAAAGTTGGAATTAAAATGACTTTAGCACCAACAGCAAAAGCTGTTGTTATGCTTACGGATAAACCAAGGCCATGGAAAATAGGCATTATAGCTAAAATAGAATCTTCTGTATTTAAATCCGGATAAGCAATATGAGCTTGAATTGTGGCGGCTATAAAATTACCATTTGATAAGACAATTCCTTTGGGTTTTCCAGAAGTTCCACCACTATGTAAAATAATAGCTGGAGTATCTTTTTTTACTTCAACATTATCTTTATCTTTATGATATTTTATACCACATTTGATAAAATCTTTCCAATAAATAAATTCTTCACTTTTTTTAGGTTTTTCGATTTTATAACCTTCTGTTATTTCGTAACCTATTTTCATCAAAGGGGACATCGAATCACGAGCAGAAATAATTATTGTTTTATACACTTCTGTTTCATCAATGATATTTTTTACTTTGCTATAAGTTATGTCCATTGCAACTAGCATAACAGTCTGATAACGTTTTAAAGCTTCTTTTATTTCATTTTCAGAAGAAAGAGGATGAATAATATTAGCTACAGCACCTATTTTATTAAGAGCATAAATAGAAATTAAAGCTTCGGGAATATTAGCAGAAAGAATTGTTATAACATCACCTTTTCTAATACCCTGACTTTTAAAAGCTTTAGCACAAAGTTCTATTTTAGATAGAAAATCTGCATATGATATTTTGGTACCATAATATTCAATTGCTGTTTTATTTTTATAGTTTATCATATGTCTTTTTAAGTAATTATAAAGATTTTCATTTTGAAGATGAATATTCATATGTTGTTTTTTATAAAAATTTTGCCAAGGAGCTTTAGGTTTTTGTTTGAAACCAATAAAATTTAAAAACTTCATATCAAATATACTCATATTTATTTCCTCTTTTCCAAATTATGACTAATAATTTGCATTAATTTTTCATTTTCTTCTGTTAAGTTATCACTTCTAGCTTCAGTTGGTTTTAAAAATGTTATAGTTAAACTATTTTTAAATGGTTTATATTTTCCAGTAATAATAAATGGAATTATAGGACTATTGGTATCATGAGACATTTTTACACAACCTATCTTAAATGGTAAAATTGTATCTTCGGTACGATTGATTGTTCCTTCTGGAAAGATACCAATAGCTTCTTTTGCTTGTAGAGCTTTAATAGCACTTACTAGGGCTGATTTATCATGAATTTGGCGATTTACTGGGATAATTCCCATATTATTAAAAAGGTATTTCTTAAAGCCTTTAGTTAAGGAATCCTTAGCTAAAAAGTGAACTGTCTTTTTGGTGCAACTCATAATAAGAAGGCAATCAAAGTTATTGGTGTGATTACCTGCTAGAATAAATGGACCTTCTTTAGGAATGTTTTCTAAGCCTATGTATTTGGGATGATAGACAATATTCATAAATAATTTTATTAAAGGTCTGGTTATTTTATAAAGTACTGGTTCTTTCATAGTCTTCCTCATATTCTTTTAATGTAAAAATGATACTTAAGCCACCCATTTCGTTATTTATAGCTTTTATATTCCCCTCATGAGATGTAATTATTTCTTCACAGATTGATAAGCCAAGGCCACTTATTTTACGGCTTGGATCAGTCGTATAAAGAGGTTCAAATATTTTTTTTACATCTTTAACTCCACATCCATTATCAGCGATTTCAAAAATTATAAATGATCCTTTTTTAGTAATGTTTATTTTTATTATTTTTTTCTCTTTGTTTAGTTGACGAATACTATTAGTAATAATATTACTAAACACTCTTTTTAGTTTAGCAAAATCAACTAGAAGATAAGAATTATAACAAGTAGATTTTATTTTTAAAGTTATATCTTTTTCTTTTAAGTCTTCTTTATAATAATTGTTTAAATAGTCAACTAAAGTCTTAATGGAGATTTTACTAACTTTATTATTATCTTTGATATTACAACTTAAATAATTGTCAAATTCTTCAATAATTTCTTTCATAACGATGGATTTATTAAAGATAGTTTGAGCATATTTTTCTTTAGTTGCAGATGATAAGTTTTTACTTGTTATTAAGCGTTCTGAATATCCTAAAATACTAGTTAGAGGTGTTTTAATATCATGTGAAATACTAGCAATCATACGATTTTGTTTTTGTTTTTCTTCTTCTAAGTTGTTAACTAAATCAACAAAGTCATTTTGAAGTGAGTCAATTTCACCTCTTATTTTTCGTTTTTTAGGTAAAATACCTAATTTATAATTATTCATATCTTTAGATAGAGATGTTATAGGAGATAATATTTTCAAATTAGCACCAATAACACCAGTAATGGTTAAAATAATGACAATACTTACTTCAAAGATAATAAAGGAAGCTACTAAATGAATATTAAATGATTGTTGTTCTTTAGAAATACTTATTAAGTAAGTTTTATTGTTTATTTCGATTAAATCAGATGAAGTAATAAAGTAGCCTTTTTGACCATAGTTAGTTGATTTATAGATGAGTTTTGATTTATCATCTTTTAAAGTAATAATATTATTATTTTGAAGACTATAATTATTTAAACAGGGTTGGTAATTTTTCAGAGTACTACACTCTTTTTTTAAAGTTTTAATTCCTTGATTTAATTCTTCTGTAATTGTTTGATAGTTACGATTTACTTCGCGACTAAAATAAATTTTATAGTAAGCGGTGATAAATGCAATATTACATAGAACAAGTATAATTACAGCAGTAATAAAGCCACGACGAATGGAAATCTTCTGTTTTAAATATTCAATCATTGTTAATGGTCCTTACAAATTTATACCCTAAACCCCAGATTGTAATAATATACTTTTCGTCTGGATCAATTTTTTTTCGTAAACTTTTAATATTTACGGCAACTGTCCCTATATCACCATATTCAGTTTGCCATACGTTATTATAGATTTGTTCTTTAGAAAGAACTTTACCAGCATTGACCATTAAGTACCATAGCAATTCAAATTCTTTGGTAGATAAAGCGATATGTTGATTATTTTTATATACTTCGTAGCTTTCCTTATCAATTTTTATTTCCCCTATTTCAATAATTGTAGATGGAGATTGATTATATCGATTTTCACGTCGCAGATGAGCTTTAACACGAGCAACTAATTCTTCAATAGCAAAGGGTTTGGTTATATAATCGTCAGCCCCTATTTCAAAGCCTACTAATTTATCTAGTAACTGATTTTTAGCTGTAACAAAAATAATAGGACAAGATGTTAAATCACGAATTTTATTACAAGTTTCAGTGCCACTTAGACCAGGCATCATTATATCTAGTAAAACCAAATCATACAGATTATGTTTTATTTCTTCAATTGCATCAAGGCCATTAATTTTTATAGTTGTATTATATCCTTCATCTTTTAAAACATCACTAATTAATTCAGCGATATCTTTTTCGTCATCTACGATTAAGATATTACTCATAAAACCACGTCCTTTTTAATATTTTACCACACTATCTAATTCTAATATAATTTCTTTCAGGCCACTCTTCTTTATATAATTTTTTTTCTAATTTTGGTCCATCATTCTTTTTGGTGATTGTTAATGGTGCGTTTTGATGGTTCATATCATAATTTCTTAAGATTTTCTTAACATGTTTAACACGATAAGTATTTACTAATGTATATGCTCCTAATGCCGAAATTGAACCAATAAAAATTTTTTTCATATTTATTTTCATATTTTTCCCTCCACAAGTATTATAGCTATTAAATATTAAATATCTTTAGATAATTTATTAAAAATTATTAAACTGATGTGTTATAATAAAAAAGAATGATTGTAGAATGAAGTGATTATAGTAATGGAAAAAAGTAAAAAAATTAGAATTGTTACATCTGGTATAGTCCTTTCTTTGATAGTTGGAGGTTGGATTTTTTATGGAGTTAATACATACAAAGCAAGTAAATCAGTTATTTTAAAAAAAGTAGCTAAAGAAATTGAAAATGATGTTGATAATCATCTAAATGATCTCAATTTTAACAGTAAAGGATCTTTAGCTTATAATTATAAAATTAATGATGTAGATAAAGTTATTGGAATTTATTCTAATATTGATAATAATGAACTTTATTTATTTAATGATAAAGAATATTATGATATAACTGAAGAATTAAATAATTTGAATATTACTCTAAAAACTAAAAATCTTTTTAATAAAAATAATTATAAAATACTTGTAAAAGATGTTTTAGATGCAGTCAAAAAAAATGAACAAAATATTGTTATGACTAGAAAAGTAGATACCGATGAAAGAAAATATATTTATAATTATTCAATTGATAGCTTAAGTCCAATTATTGAGTCATTGAAAACAAATCAAGAATTTATTAATACATTAAATGAAACTTATCAAACTAAAACTGACGATACATTAAAAATATTAAATAAATTGAATGGGAAAAGGCTTTCTTTATCAACTTTTGTAACAGGAAAAAAATATGATATTGTTTCATACTCTATTAAAATTGATAATCTTTTGACATTAAAAGTAAGTGATGATTTTATTAGTGGTTTCTTTATGGATGTTGGTTTCTTTTATGATAACGCTTTAACTTTATTAACTGAAGACTATCAATTAGATTTAACTAAAAATGAGAATGTAGTTTTTGATAAAAATACGTTAAGTAAAAAAGATATTTTAAATTTAGAAGAACTTATAGGTGTTGCCTAAAGTTCTTTTTTTCATAAAAAAATTTTAGCATAAGCTAAAATTATTTTCTTATTAAATTATAACGAATATCTAGAGTTTTGTTATAAGCCATAGCTGTTCCATCTTGCTTAATTATTAAAATGAACCACCATTTTGTTTTAGAAGAAAGACTATCTGTAGTATTTTGCCCATTTTCATAAGAAATAGTTGGTTGCATTTCAATTGAATAAATATTGTCTTTATTGACTTCTTGACCAAATGTTTTGGTAAATTCTTCTTCATCATAACCCATTTCAACTAAAGCTTCGTCACCTTTTTTGTAGGTATATGTTCCACCATAATAATTATTTTTCAAATCTTTCGCAGATTTATACCAGTAGAAGCTTGAGTCTTCATTAAAAGTAAACATAGTATAATTATTGGTTTGCCATTTACCTAGTAAATCACCACTTTTTTTAACCTCGTTTACAACTGTTACTTGAGGTTTTTTAGTTGTTTCTATAGCTGTCGAAAAAATGATAGTAACGGTTATAACTAAAAGTAAAATAACTATAAATATCTTAAGAATTGAAGAAATATTTAATAATTTGTCTTCATCTTTATAATATTTATTTAATTTACTATATTTATGATTTATAAATTCTTCAATCTCTTTGTTTTTACTTTGAGAAACACGATTAGTTTTTTTAACTTTTAGAGGAATTGGTTTTAAGGTAACATTAGCATCTTGATCTATTTTTACAATTTCTTTTTTAGAAATGTTTTTTTCTTTCTTTGATTCTGTTTTAACTTTTTTAGGCAATGATGACTTTTTTAAAACTTTTTTTGTTTTATCAATACTTTTTTCTTTTTCAATTTTGGGTTGTTCAGGTGACTCTTTTTTTAATACAGGAAAGTCTAGAACTTCAACGTCATCACTAATAATTTGAGTATGACATTTAGGACAATGAGTATCTTTAGGATTAATTATAGTTCCACACTTTGGACAAAAATTCATATAATACTAGCCACCTCTATTCTCTATTATTAATATTACCATTTTTCGAAAAAAAAAACTACAATATTGTAGTTTAAAATTATGAAAAAATTAATAAAATCAATGTTAATGTATCAAAATAAATTAAAAATTCGAAGAAAATATTTTGAATACCACATTTTTGTTCAAGATGATTATAACTATTGCGATAATAAACATTAGCAAATGATAGTAAAACAAGAAAGATGAAACGAAGCATTGCATTGACGTAAATAGTAGTATCTTTTAGATTACTAAGATTATCAAAGATAAGTACAGAAATAATGGTTAAAACAAAGCTTATAGCAACATTTTTAGTAGCTTCTTTGGAAATAGTTGATTGTTTACTTTTATAAGAATCATAGCCTAGTAAAAGGACTAAAATAAAATAAGTAATAGTAACAATTATTTTATTAGTATTATAACTTCCAAAGTAATTAGTCAAATTGGAAGCTGCTAGATTAAAAATGGTTAATTCTTTTAGACGAATGATAAAAAGAATCAAAAGAACTAAAGCGATTACGCCTAAAATGGATAATGTTATTATTTTTAATCTTTCATCAACTTCAGAAATTTCAGAAACAACTTCTTCCTCTTTGACTGTCTCATGAACGACATCTGGTTTTTGTTCTAGGTCGCGTAAATCAAAAAGACCTTGATTATTAGAGTTATTTGGTTGTTCAACTTGGCTAAAAAAGGTCTTTTTAGGTTGAGGTTCGTCATTAAACTCTGTTACTTCATTATTAAGTTTTCTTATGTCGATATATTTAGGAGTTTCTAATTGGGGAGTTGGCATAAGTTGTTCCACGTTTTGGTTAGTATCAACAGATAAAGTTTCATATTGTTCTAATTTACTACCACATTTATTACATAAAAGTGAGCCTTCTGGATTGTCAGCTTGGCACTTTGGACATTTCATATTATTTCCTCCCTTGTATATTCTTCATAATTTATTTTTTATAATTGTTTTTGGATATAGTTATAACTATCTTTACACATATCATCAATATTTTTAGTAGCTTGCCAATTTAATTTTTCTTTAGCATATGTTGGATCAGCATAGCAAGCAGCAATGTCACCAGGACGACGATCAACTATTTCATAAGGAACTTTAATATTATTTACTTTTTCAAAGGTTTGAACTATTTCTAAAACACTATAGCCTTGTCCAGTACCTAAGTTAAAGCAATCTAATGTATTATTCTTTTTTAAGTATTCAATAGCAGCTAGGTGTCCTTTAGCTAAATCAACCACATGAATGTAATCACGAACGCCAGTTCCATCTTTAGTATCATAGTCATTACCAAAAATATTTAATTGTGGTAATTGTTTAGTAGCAACTTTTAAGATGTAAGGCATTAAGTTATTAGGGATACCATTAGGATTTTCACCGATTAACCCACTACTATGAGCTCCTATTGGATTGAAGTAACGAAGAATAGCAATACTCCAGGTATTATCAGCATGATATAAGTCTTTTAAAATACGTTCAATCATTAATTTAGTTGTGCCATATGGGTTAGTTGTTGATAATGGAAAGTCTTCTTTGATTGGCAATGATTTAGGTGAACCATAAACCGTAGCACTTGATGAGAAGACTAATTTTTTACAATTAAATTCCCCCATTACTTGTAATAATGATAAAGTTGATTCTAAGTTATTTTGATAATATAAAATTGGTTTGCTAACTGATTCACCGACAGCTTTTAAGCCAGCAAAATGAATGACAGCATCTATTTCATTTTCTGTAAAGATTTGTTTAAGTAAAGAAGTATCACAAACATCACCTTCATAAAATTTGGCTTCTTTGCCGGTAATAGTTTTAATTTGTGATAAAACTTCTTTTTTAGAATTACATAGGTTATCAACGATGATGACCTCATAATTGTTATCTAATAATTCACAAACAGTATGGCTGCCAATGTAGCCACAGCCTCCTGTAACTAATATTTTCATTTTTATTCCTCCTCTATTCGACGCTTTTTAAGCTTTCGATCATATTTATTTTCTTTAAATTAAAATGAGTAACAATATTTACAATGATTGTAAATGATATGGAAATTATACTGGCATAGAAATAACTATTTAAACTAATATGTTTAATGAAACGAGCATTTTCCATTTCAACAGTTGTTATAACAGCATTAGTTAAGAAATACCCAAAGAATAAACCTAAGGCAGTACCAATAATAGTCAAAATAATATTTTCTTTCGTAATGTAACTATCGACCTCATTATTATAAAAACCTAAAACTTTTAGGGTTGCTATTTCTCTTTGTCGTTCATGGATATTAATGTTAGATAGATTATATAAAACGACGAAGGCTAGCATAGCTGCTAGTAATATTAAAATTATAACAACTTTATTTAAGGCATTCAACATATCTTTAACACTATCCATTAAAGTACTAGTATGAACAACATTAATAATTTCTTGGTTTTGCATAAGATTTTTAGATAATTTGTTCTTGCCACTTTCATCTAAAGATGATGTTTTAAGATAAATAATGTTTGGAATAAAGTCTTTGTTTTGACTTTTTAAAGTATTTTCATCTAAGTATATGTAGTGCTCTAAATAATTTTTGGCAATGGCTGAAACTGTAAATTGATAGGCTTTTTTATCATTATCTAAGATAGTAATTTGATCATTTTCTTTGATATTATATAAGCTAGCTAGTTTTTCGGTAATAATGACTTTATTTTCATCAAGGTTTAATTCCTGGTCGTTTAAATCACGTAAGTTAACTAATTCTTTTAGGTCATGATTATTTTGGGTAACAAATAAAGTAACACTACTACTTTCGTAGGTTGAATTAATGTGATTTACCAAGTAAGATTCTTTGATTTCAGGGTTCGTTTTTATTTTATCTAAAAGTTGCTCATTATACTCTTTTAAGTAGATTGTATCATCAAATTTAAAAGTTTGACCATATTGCATATTGGTTATGTCAACAATGGAATCTTTGATACCAAAGCCACATAACATAAGAGCTGTACAACCAGCAACACCAAAGATGGTAACAGCAACACGTTTTTTATAACGGAAGATATTACGAATGGTTATTTTGTTTGAAAAACATAGATGTTTCCATAAAGGTTTTATATTTTCAAGAAGGATTTTTTTACCAGAACGAGGGGCTTTAGGTCTAATCAAAGATGATGGTTTTTCTTGTAATTCTTTTAAGGCAGTAATAATAGTAGCACTACAAATACATAAAACAGATAGTAAGATACCTAGTAAACTGATGTTGATATTTAAACCTAGTTGAAAATTTGGTAAATCAAATAGTAAACGATAAATAGTAAAAATAAGATATGGAATAAAAGTTAAGCCAATGATAGTTCCAATGATACTACCAATAATGGTGGCTAAGAAAGAAAAGTTTAAGTACTTAGTCATTATTTGAAAGTTAGAAAAACCTAATGATTTTAAAGTACCGATTTCCCCACGGTCTTCTTCTACCATGCGATTCATAGAGATTAAACTAACTAAGATTGCAACACTATAAAAAACGATTGGGAATAAACCTGCTAGGTTTTTGATACTTTTGGTTTGATCAATATAAGATGAATAAGTTTGGTTATCTGTTCGATCATAAATGTACCAAGTTGGTTTTTCAATATTAGCAAGTTCGGCACGAGAAGAAGCAATTTTATCATTAGCTTCTTGTTCTTTTTGATTAAATTCAGTTAAGTTAGTATTATAAGTTGCTAAGCCGGCCTCATAATCAGCAAGGCCTTTTTGATATTCTTTGTAAGCATTTTGATACTTTTGAAGATTAGTTTGATAAGTTTGTTCATTTCTACGAAGGAAACTCTGTTGATTTATCAAGTTTTCAATTAAGACTTTTTGTTGATTTAAAGTAGCTAAGTTAGCACTTAAAGCTTGATATTCTAGGCTAGACGGATCTAACTGACTTAAATTATTATTGATATTAGTAAGGTTAGTATTAATTGTTTGAAGTTGGTCATTTAAGGTTGATGAACTTAAATTATATTGTTTTAAAGCATTATTCAATTGAGTGTTGGCATTAGTAATTTGTTTTTTAGCATTATCTAACTTACTTTTGTTACTTATTAATTCTTTATTAGCACTATCTAATTTACTTTTAGCATTATCAAGTTCTGTTTTAGCACTTGTTAATTTGTTTCTAGCATCAGTTAACGTGGCTTGAGCTTCGCTTTCAGCTTTATCAATTTCAGAAGAAGCAGCATTGTAGATATTTTCATAACGATGTTGTTCTTGAATTGCTTTAATTTCTTCTAAACTATTTCGAGATACTTCTGTTTTTTGCAAATATTTTTTAGATGACGTAGTTTGGTTTTTGGCATCTTGGGAAGTAAGGTAAATCGTTGTATAATAGGATAAATCAAAGTTATCTTTTAATGTATAAGAATAATAATTTATAGTACCAGTAGCAATTGTGGTAGTACCACGACGTTGGTTTACTTTAGTATTATTAAAATAAAGAGGGCTATAAATAGTACCAACTATTTTAACTTTTGAATTTTTGAAGGAAGAATCATTTAATTCAAGGTAGTCCCCTATTTTATAATTAGTCTTGGTAATAAAATTTTTTTCAACGACAATTTCATCAGCTGATTTAGGTAAAGAACCTTCAAGTAATGTTATTTGATTGATGTTACTTGGTAAACTGGCAACATTAATAACAACTTCATCTTCTTTATCTTTGATTAAAACATCTTTGGCATATTCGCCTTCGACATCTTTTATATGCACAACTTTTTTTAAAGCTTCTAGATCATCATTATCAAAACCTTTAGATGAAATGATTTTTAAGTCGTAAACGTTATGTTCATCAAAGCTTTTGTCTAGGGTATTTAACATATCAGGTGAAGTACTAAGTAGGCCAACAAAAACTAAAACACCAAGAATACTCATGATTATTAACGATAAAAAGCGTGGAAAAGATTTTTTAATTGCACGATGAGCATTGGTTTTTATACGATTCTTTTGCATACTACCACTCAATACTTTCAATTGGTCGAGGATTATGATTTAAATAAATTTTTTCAACTTGACCGTTTTTAAATTTGATAACTTTATCAGCCATGTCAGCTAAAGCACTATTATGGGTAACTATTATAACAGTCATATTTTCTTGATGGCACGTTTCTTCTAAGAGTTTTAGAATTTGTTTACCAGTTTTATAATCAAGAGCCCCGGTTGGTTCATCACAGAGTAGAACTCGGGGATTTTTAGCAATAGCACGAGCAATAGCGACACGTTGTTGTTCCCCACCAGATAATTGGGACGGAAAGTTATTTAAGCGATTTTTTAAACCAACTTTTTTTAAAATTGTCTCTGGATTTAAGTGATCCTTACATAATTGGACAGCTAGTTCAACATTTTCTAAAGCAGTTAAGTTTTGCACAAGGTTATAAAACTGAAAAACAAAGCCAATATCATTACGACGATATTTTATTAATTCTTTATCTTTTAAATTAGTTATATCTTGCCCGGCTATTTTTAAAGTGCCACTAGTTGCGCTATCCATGCCTCCTAAGATGTTTAAAGCCGTTGTTTTACCAGCACCTGAAGGACCTAGAATAACAACCAGTTCCCCTTCATCAATACTAAAAGTCGCTTTATTTAAAGCTTTTATTTCGACTTCACCCATTTGATATGTTTTACTAATATTTTTAAATTCTATGTATGCCATTTCATCACCTTTGTTAAATTATACTACAATTTATTTTATTTATGGAAAATAAAAAAGGCTTTAAAGGCCTTTTAAACGTTTGTATCTGCGTTTACTTCGTATATATATACATATTTTTCAACAATTATATAAAGAATACTTTCACGATTTTTAATTGTTTCATAATGAATAATATTACATTTATTTTGTTCTGCTAAATCAATTACATCATCAATAATAGCTAATTTTAAAGTTTTCAAGCCTCGAAGATCTGGTTTGTTAGTAACAGTAACAATTAAGTCACCATAACCTTTTAAAATCTTATCCATATTACGTTGATATAGAGCTTGTTCACTCTTCTCTTCACTTCTAATATTTTTGATTATTAAGATCAATCCAACAATAAAGAAGATAACTGCTATCATAATATATTTTATAATTTCTTTTTTATCTGGAGTAATCTTTTCAGAAAAGACTTTTGGATTAGTATTATTTTTACTTGTATCTATTTGCGTTACAGTATTATTTAATGGAATTAAAGCATCGACACTATCTTCAACATTTTCTTGTTTATTAGTTTCAGGAATATCTATATTATATTTTACATTTAATTTTAAGTTTAAAGTTGAATCTAAAGCTAGAGATTGCATTTGTTCGTAAGCAGCAACTAAATTATAGTAACCGTTATAGTCAATGTCTACTCTCTCGGAAATATTAAAGTTTTTACCTTTGATAGTAGTTATTGGTTTATCTTGAATTAGAACATATTTTCTTGTCCATACTTCTTGATTAGCTTTATCACCATTTTTAACATTACCAATAATTTCAGCAGTTACATTATAAGTATAATAGATATTTGCATCTTTACTTCCAATAAAGTTATATTTTAATTCAAATGGTATTTTATCAATTAATTTTGAAGGATATTGTTTACCTTGTTCCATTATAGGGGACTCATAAAACATGTTTTCTAAAAGTGTTACATAGTAGTCACTACTTTTACTAGTGTTGTATTCATAATACTCAGTAATTTGGATATCATCTTTTTTATTTAAAGCTTTTTTAATAAAAAAGATACCAAATAAAAGCAGAATGATGCCAATAAAAATCATAAACACTTTAAGATTGATGTTCTTTTTACTCTTAGTATCACACTTATTTGGTTTCAACTTTAGCAGCCTCCTTATTAAAGTAATCATGCAGCCATACTGATGGAAAACCTACATACTTAATATGAAATCTATAAACCCCTTTTATTTGTTCGATATTCACTAAATGGACATCAGGTGCATTGTTGTTGTCCCCTTCGGTACGATATGAGATAGTACCATTTTCGCTTACAACTTCAACAATTCGATGTGCAACATATTGATTGCCTATTCTATAAACGATTATACTATTTTTCGATAACTTTTTCAAGGACATATTGTCTAACTTCTCATAAACAACTGCGTCTCCTCTACTATATGAAGGATACATAGAGTTGGAAAGGATGGCAATTGGTTCATATTTAAAAAGGCCAAGCATAAAAGCAACAAGAGTTGATAATACAGTTAGAGTAAAGGCATAACCTATTTTATCAAGTGTGCTTATAGTTTTTTTTCGACGATCTTCACGCTTTTTAGAAAAAACATATTTATAAAGTAAGAAAATAATAACAGGAACTAAAATACCGATACTTCCATCAATAAACCAATCGGTAGTTGGAATAATTGGTAACAAAATAAGTTCCAATTCTTTTAATAGTCGATACGTTAATGGTAGTCGGTATGATTCTTTTAAGCTTAAATAACTATAAAGAATTCCACCAGCAATAGTTGGAATAATAACCTGACATACATAGATGAAAAATAATTCTTTATTAGCAAAATTATTTATTAAAGCACTATACTTGATTTCTAAAAGAATAAAAAGAATAGTTGTAAAAATGATAAGGTAACGATTATTTTTATTACGATTTAAAATAATACTTCGTGATAATTCAATACCAATTATAGGAATAATTATTTGAAAAATATTCCTAATAATATTGAGTAAGCTATGACTATAAGGGCTTTTGGAAAAGCCAAAGATGAAACCTATATAGAAATATAAAAGAATGTAAATTAAAGATATTATTATTATAGGATAAAAATACTTTTTCTTTTTTGGAAAGCGAACATATATTTTTTTTAGATATATTAATAATGTGACAATAAGAAGAAACCAGAATACGGGATTAATAAAAGTCGAAAAGAACGTAATTTTTTTTATTTGAAAGATAATACTGGCAATTAAATAAAAGATTAGAATGAATAATAAATTTTTCTCTTTAATATATCTCATTTTAATCACCTTTAACTTACTTTTTTAACGCCTGCTGCTACTATATTAGGAATAAAAGAACTATCACTTGCTTTTAATTGAAGATAGAAAGTTTCAGAATGGCCTCCTGCACTTATCGCACCTTGCTGGGCCCAACCATTGTTGGCAGACATAATATGTCCATCAGCATAAGTCGTTAAGTCTTTATTCCAAGAATAAGTGTTACTAACAGTATTATCCATACCATAATATAATAGAACTCTAAATCCTGTTACATCAATGTCATTGTTATTATATAGAACAATAGTATATAATTTTTCACTTCCCCAGTCACTTTGAAGGGTTACTTTAGCTTCTAATGGCACTTCTAATTGTTCAAGAGTTATACTGACAGGGCCATCAGTTATAACTTTTTTTTCGCCACTAGCGCGACCACAAGCTGTTATGATTGCTTTATCAAATAATTTTTCAATATCATCTTCATAGGTAATGTCAAGAAAGATGGCTGATGTTGATTCGCCGGCATCTAATTCAGCTTGGTGACTTAAATTACTTATGTATGTAGCTCCGTTTTGTTGCGATATATTAGCACTACCTGAGACAACCTTAATGTTATCTGTTGGTAATTTTATTTGCCATGAATAATAAGCTTCACTAGAATTATTAGTGACAATCATATCATATTGATAACGATTTCCCCCCCCAAGATGTGCGTAAATTAAAAGTTATTCCTGCTGTACAGATATCCCCCATATCTTCGGGATCTTTATTGCCTTGTGAAGCATTTTTGATATTTGAATTACCATTTAACGTTAATTTTTCACTTAAAAGTGCATAACCAGTAGACATCATAGTTACGATGGTAAAGACTAAAATTCCTAAAAAAAGTAAGGAATTTTTATTAAAAAGATTCTTTATTTTACGCTTTGTTGTTCTTTTCATATTTATTCCCCTTATAAAATAAAGGAGAAGTTTCCTTCTCCGTTGTTTTTTACTACCTTGTTTAATCTACGCTTGAGTGTAATTGAATAAGCCTGTAATAGTTTTTGAAGTTATTTGAGGAACTTCTGATACACTAGAATCATATGTTGCTGTTACAGTTGCAGTTGTTTTTTCACCAGCAGCTAATGTTTGACCTGGCTTAGTAGTTGTATAGATAATAGCTGGTGAACCATCAGTTTGTTCTGTATAAGTTGCATTATCTAATTTTGCATCAATTGTTCCTTTATTTTCGATTGTTACTGTGTAAGTAACAGCATCGCCAGGAGCTTTTAGTGTTGCATCAAATGTAGCAGTAGTTTTAGTATTGGCTGGTGTTCCAGCTTCAGCAGTACCTACAATATTAGTTGCTTCAATCTTAGTAATTTCAACATCCCATTCACCTTGAATAGTGGCAGTTCCGTTTAATTGAAGTTGTGTAGCGAACGCTGCATAACCAACTGACATAACTAAAAGTATAATCAATAATGAACCTATAATTATCGTATTAGCATACTTCATTCTTTATCCTCCTATCATTAATACTAGTATAACATGTTTATTTACTTTTTGGTACCTTTTTTTTATTTTGGCGAATTTTGTCGAATTATTTAAGGAAATAAAAAAAGTTTTGCTACCTGCAAAACTAATTTTTTTATGGCGTCCCCAGGCAGAATCGAACTGCCGACCTATCGCTTAGGAGGCGATTGCTCTATCCTACTGAGCTACGAGGACACGATAAATATATTTTATCATAAATATTAATAAATAGATAAAATATTTAATCGAATTAGAAAAAGAGTTATTTTTTAACTCTTTCATCAGCCATTTTGGCTACTTTAATTGCACAAATAATAAAAGCTAAAAGAAATATTACTAAAGTCATTAATATACTTAAAATAATTTTCATTTTAGACTCCTCTTTATTATTTTATTTCATCATTTGGTTTTTATGCATTTTTGTTTAAATTTAGTAATGGAAAACATTGCCATTATAGATAAGATAGAACCACATGTATCAATTAAGACATCTTGTACCTGAGGTGTGCGTCCTAAAGAAAAGGTTTGATGTAATTCATCTGATGCAGCATATAAAAAACAAATTAGGATAGAAATAAAAATAAGTTTTTTATTGTTAGGATAATAATCTTTAACAAATAAGTAAACAAAAATACCTAAAATAAAATAAATAGTAAAATGAGCGGTCTTACGGATTATAACCTTATATTTTTTGATAACATTTGTTTTTTCTGTCGTTGTTAAAGGTCTTTTTTTGACTACTTCAGCCGAGACAACAATAACTTTATTGCTAGTATCTAAAGACTTTTTAGCATCTTGAGCAGAAAAAACAAAAATAACGCCCATCCAACAAATTACTATAAATAATTTGATTATATTTTTCTTTGTCATTTAATTCCTTCTTTAACTAATACACTTAATAGTAACAAGTTGCTAAAATTTAATCAATATTATTTATTTAAAATTGTCATTAGTTTACTTATTTTTACTTCTCTCCTACTTATATATTATCCGTTAATAATCATATTCCTTTTTTTATTTTATTTTTTCAAATTAAAGATATATTTTGTACTATTTTTTTCTTCTAGATCATATTCAATTTCTTGACCTTCTTCTATTTTAAAAATATTAGGATTATCTTTGGTAAAGTTTTTTAAATAAACAAAAGTATTATCGTTTTCATTCTGTTCTATAAAACCATAACCATCATTAAAGTTCCACCACTTTATACGGCCTTTCATTATCATATCACTCCTTAATTTTATATATAATATATGCTAATAAAGTAATATTATGTAATATTATTTACGAGTAATTGAATATTTAGTTTGATTTTCTTTAGTATAACCAGAGGCTTGAGCAACTATTTTACTACCAGTATTTAATTTATTAATAAAAAGAACTAATTTATCAATTTCCGGTTCTGTTTGAAAAATAAGCTGAGTAAATTCATTTAATAGTGTAGTTGCTTTATGTTGAAGACGCATTTCTTTTAAAATAGCATAGCTAATTTGATAACAAGGTCCTATCTTGGATAGACTTATGAATCCTAGAGGATTTTGATTTTCAAAAGCTATATAGACTCTATTTAAAGAAGCGGGATTAGTAAGAATTTCATCAAGATATTTTTCCAAATCATAAAAAGCTTTTTGGACACTCAATTCATTACTTAATTCAATAATAGTACTATGATGAATTATATTTTTTTCATCATAATTTTCTAGGGTAAAACTTGGTAAATTAAGCATTTATATCATCTCTACTTCAATTGTTTTAAGTATTTAAAGTACTTATAATTTTATCATGAGCATTTTTAATGTCTTCATCAAATGGTATCATAACATATCTTCTAATTTTTGGCGAGGTGAAAGTTGGCATAGAGGCATTTTGACCATTAACCCAAATTAAGTCAAATGACCAAGTTGGCATTTCTTTTAGTTGTTTTCTAATGTAAGTTTTTATTAATGATGGTGGGATGTCTGTAATATAAGAATCACTTAAAATATCAAGAATTTTTTCATAATCAAAAAGATATTTTTTGTCTGACAACATTTTATTTATTATTGCTTTTAGTACTTGTTGCTGATTTTGTATACGATGACGATCACCCTCTTTGTAAGCATAACGTTCACGCAAATAAGCTAATGCTTGATTCCCGTTAAAATGGTTTAAACCTTCTTGAATATAAAAGTTCTTTAAAACATTAGAGGAAAATGCTTTGTCACTATTAATATCAATTCCATCTATTAAATCAACTATTTTGATTACAGAATTAAAATTTACTTTTAAATTATAAGCTATTTTTATATCGAATAAATCTTCTAAAGTTTTGATACTTGTTTCCATTCCGTAAATACCACAATGCGTTAGTTTATCTTTAAGACCTTTTTGATTATGAATTTGAACATAATAGTCACGAGGTATGCTAGTAATTAGAATTTTATTTGTTAAAGGATTAATAGTTAATAAAATATTAACATCACTACGCGATTTAGTTTGAATATCATTTTCGCGAGAATCACTACCAGATATGTAAATGTTAATTGGCTCAAGATTCGTAGCTTCTTTAACAGGAATAGCTACTTTTTCGGTAATATTAAAGGAAGTTAAAACTTGCATATTATTTTTAGATTCAGGATATTCATCGTAAAGAATTGATAAATGTGCATCATCAATAATAATGACATCACTCTCATCACTTAAAAGATTTTCATACAATGAATAAAGATTATCAACAGGAATTAATTGATAATTATATAAATTACCAAGTTTAGTTTTAATATTAGTAATATCATATGTATTTAGATAACTAATTTTTTTATTATCTAATTCATTTAAAGATTGATAAGTATTATTTTTAACAATAATATTGTAAATTGTTATTTCTTCTTTAGTTTTTTCAAAAGCATTATTTAATATTGTATTAGTTTTTTTTATATTAGATGAAAAAGTAATTGTTATAACAATGATAAGTAAAAAAAGAACTGTACTAAGTATTTTAAAGCATTTATTTTTTAGAAAGTACCCTATTAGAGCAATAACATTAAGAATAATAAGAACAATTGTAATAATTATAAATATTTTAAAAGGAAATAAATTAGCTTGTTTTAAATTTATGATAAAAGAAAAGGATAAAATAAAGCTAATTATAGTTAAAAGAGAATAAATTATTTTTTTCATAAGCATTTATTTCAATATATAAGTTAACTCACTCTAATATTGATTCCTTTCTATGATATTTTTTATGTTATTATATGTACTTTTATTTATATTATGGTCTTTTTGGCATAAAAAATAAGAAGTTTTTAAACTTCTTATGTAGATAGCCATTTATTTTATTTTAATACTTTCAAGTAACATAGAATATTTTAATAAGCCAATAATTATAATTGCTTTACGAATGTATATGTAGTTTTCTGTTATTATTTCTTGACGTTTTGAAGCACTTTTTTCATTTTTTAACAGTTCATCTGTTACGTAAGGTTTTATTTTATTATGCTGATTAGTTTGATAAAATGATTCATACTTTTTATACATAGTTAGTATTTCATTAAGATAACTTTTTTCATCTTTATTTTGATAAGTATTTTTGATTTCTTCTATTTTTTTTGTTACAGTTATATAATCTTTAATTATTTCTTCTTTTGTCCAATTCATTGTATCACCATTTTCTAATAGTATTATAGCATGTATATACTTACGTAGTAAATCAAAGAAGGTGTATGTTATGTTTGAAGTAAGTTTTAAATTTTATCAATTAATTTTTTTATAAAAAAACAATCTTTTCAAGTTGTTGAAAAAATTGTTTTAATAAAATCTAATGACTAATTTTTGTATTCTATTTTCCTTCGACAATACTTACATGTTCCAGTTGTAGAAGTAAGCATGTTATCTGATCCACAGTAAGGACAATGAACAACATGAGTATTTTTAGCTTTTTCTCTTTTTTCTTGCATCTTTAAATCATTTTCTTTACGTATTTCATAATCTTTTTGTAAATCTTTTTCAATATAATTATTTACTTCTGTACCAAGTTTAGTTCCTAGTCGAGTAAATAAAGTATTAAAGACAACAACTATAATAAAGAAAATTACTCCTATTGTTATTAAACTTTTACTATAACTTAATAATTTCAAATAAACATCTGAGTTTAATATGTCTATTAAGTACGGAATTTTACTTGTATCTATTTTTAATAAATTCATAATTGAATTAATTAATTTAGGAATTACTATTAAAAGACCACCAATTATTAAAGTAATAGGAGTCTTATAAAGTTTATTTTTGTACATAAATAATCTAAATAATATTAAGCATATACCTAAGAATGGTATAAAATACAAGGTTAAAAGAATTATTGGTATGCTACATAATAGTTTTATAAATAAGTTATTTTTCATATAATATCTCTATAATAATCATAAGAAATTCTTATGTAAAATAAATTATTTCTGAGAATTATTTTTATCTATAGTATCTTTAATCATATCAGTAACTGAATTACCATTTACAACCGTATTTAGTGCGGATTTAGCTAAATTTTCACCAGTTACAGAAGAAAATAATTTACTATTTGTTGATTGACCATTTACTTGATTATTATTAGCCCCTATCATAGTTGGATTAGTAAGCTTCTTTTTACTTTGAAGAAAGTTATCAACTGTTTTTAGATTAGTCATATTCTTTTTAGTTTCTGTTTCATAGGTATGTCTAGCATCGGCATTACGATATTTAGAATAAATTATTATAAAATAGATGAAGCCAGCTAGTAAGAAAAGCCAGTTATAGTCCCAATCTACATAATTCATGGCAATGAATGCAAGAACTTCTATTAAGAATGATATTCCTAGTAATTTAGGCATATGAATTGGGACACTACCCATAGTTTCTTTAGTTCGAGCATTTACAGCTACATAATGTAAGATTTTTTTACTGCCTTTTACTTCTTGATAACTATATAACCAAACTGGTAGATATGCAGATTGCCATTGCTGACCTTTTACATCAAGTTCTTCACTAGACCATGCAACACCACGATCATATTTTTTTATGGTATCATTGGCCGCATAACGAGCAATATCTTTTGATTGAACATTAACAATTTTACTTAATTGTTCAATATTTACATCTCGTCTTTCAGAAGTATACCCTTTTAAATAATTTGCATCATATTTGACACAATTTTCAGTATCAAAAGGCATGATAGCATTAATTACATTGTTTGTTTTACTAGAAGATGAGTTATTTAAACGATCAGAGTTTGATTCAATAGATAAACCATTGATAGTTATATCAAAATCTCTTTCAACTTGATACAAGTCAGCATCGTAATATAATTTTCTATTTTCATCATTATCGTTTTCTGATTCGTAATAAAATCTTGTTTGATGTTCTCCTTTACCAATCAATTTAGCATGAGCATTTACGTCAACAAGCATATAAGGGAAGTAAACACCCATTATGTTATTAGTTGTGAATTCTTGTTTAAATTTAGGATGAGCGAAAAATTTTCTATTTCCTACAAATTTAGCAATTTCTTTTTGAGCAGCATCTTTTGATACGCTGAAAGGCAATACAACGTCAGGGACGCTACCATTAGGAATTTGTTCATTAACAGATAAAGTATTACGACACCAGTGACATCTAGCTTGTAGAGCAGAAGCTGTATCAACAACAACTTCTGCACCGCAACTACTACATTTAAAAGTTTTGACATCATTAGTATCGGCAACGATGTCTTGAGCACCAGATCCTAGTACTTGACCTTCAAGCTGGCTGATGTCTTCAACTAAACCGGCAACTTTTTCTGGTTCAAATTCATGACGGCAGAAATTACATCTTAATTTACCATTATTGATATTAGTTGATATATCTGTTGAACCACATTGAGGACATTTAGTTTGGCCATCTTCGACACCAATATCTGTTTTGATAATTGTTGGTTCGTTATTTGTAGAATGATTATTTTCGTCATAATTATTTGGCATTTATTATATTCCTAGAACTTGTGCCTTTAATTTATCATAATCTTCTTGGGTAATAGCACCAGCATCTAATAATTTTTTAGCATTTAATAATTTAGTTGTTGGATCTTCAGCTGGAGCTTGTGCTGGTTGTTCTGTTGGTTGTTGAGCCACTGGTTGTTGGTTGAAGTTTGGTTGGTATGATGATTGAGTATCAGGTTGTTGTATTGTTCCCATCATTCCATTAGCAGCTTGCATGCCCATTCCCATGAAGGCCATACCAGTTCCGCCACCATTTTCACCAGCGGCTTGCATACCACGAGCGGCTGCTTGTTGCATGAAAGAATTTCCTCTTGCGCCTGATAGAGCATCGGCTTTTTTAACGTCTTTCATTAATTCTTTAGTATCTTCATCATATTCAATAGCTAAAATAGCGGTTTTAACAATTTCTAATCCTCTATCACTTTTCCAATGATAATTTTCTTCAACTGCTTGAGATAAGCTTTGAGCGAAGCCAATTTGGTCACCTTGGATTTTAGCCATACGATTACCTTTGCTAGGATCGTTAGTATAATTAGCAAAACCAGCAGATAAGCTTCCTACTAATTCATTAAATAATTGAGCACCAGCATCGTTATCCATATCTGCAAAATCAAATACTGGAGCATTTGGTTGTAAATACTTAGCTGGAACAAAATTTTTAACAAATAATAAAGGATCTACTATTTTTAATGAGTAAGTTCCTCTTGTTACAGCTCCAACTTGAGTACCAAGGAATGCATCATCCCAATATATTTCAGATTGTGTTCCAAATTTATTATTTGGAATTTCTTTTAAATTAATATAAAAAGCTAATTGTTGACTACCTGGTTGACCTCCAAATTTTACTTTTTCCCAAGTTGATTTGATAGTTTGACCAAAGATGCCATCACCAGCAAACATAGAGCTAGAGTTTGGATCATCACTTCTAAATTCGTAACCTCCTGGTTCAACAATTAAACCAGTAATAGAACCATCTTGTAAAGTAATAAGAGCAGTTCCTTCTGGAACAACAATTTTACTTCCATTAGAAATAATATTTTCATTACCTTTGTAGTTTTCGCCACGACCATTATTTTGTGATTGTGGAACAGCTTGGAAGACAGCAGCAGTGCTAGGTACGTCAGCTAATGGAACATAAAAGTCCTTCCATTGATCAGCAAAAGTACTACTTATTGCTCCTGTAAATGCTTTAATAAATCCCATAAAATACCTCCTTGTATGTAGATTACTACATATATTAAAATTTAATAAAGACTTGAATAGTTTATTGATTAGTTAATTATATGTTGAAAAATTAATTATATAATATGATTTTACTTTTTATTACCTAATTTAATAACTATAACTACTACCTACTCCTATTCTTTTTCATTATAACATACCTTGTGAAGTTTATTTAATAATTAATGGTTATTTTGTGGAATATTGGGCGAATTTTAGTTAAAAAATTATGAATCTAAATTTTCTCATATTGATTAAAGAATTTAAAGGGCTAATATATTCATGTTTATCATTTAAAAGATTAATTAATTTTTATTTACCACTAAATAGTGTCACTTTACTTTTGTGCCTACATTACAATATTTTATGGAACAAGAGTAAATAAAGATAAATTAAATTGTTAAAACGATATTTTATCTCCATTCTTTATAAAATTTATTGAACTTCTATTAATTTTTTCTTTAATAATATATAATAA